>ENA-UOOR01000500-UOOR01000500.1-fermentation-metagenome-genome-assembly--contig:-NODE-500-length-55319-cov-4.044514_pt1 | contig 55319 bp, 46 predicted proteins | sample MGYA00245780_ERZ724029 | MGnify/ENA primary metagenome ERZ724029 (study PRJEB28704, sample SAMN03018315) | fermentation metagenome | biome: anthropogenic terrestrial biome; feature: soil; material...
TCCATATAGCAAAAAATTATGAACACCTTTCCTCTGTTCTTTAAATTTTTTAGTTATGTCCCAGCCTCACATTAGCACTATTGTTTTATAGTATTCTTTTTATATAATCGTTTACGTCGCTCATACCAAAGTACACAAATGATAAACCATGTGTAACCGACGCACCAGCCAGCCAGTACATCGGAAGCAAAATGACGCGCACCTGCTATACGTGATAGACCAATCAGTATTGTTAGTACAATTGCCCCTACCCACAACTGTATTTGACGTGCTTTGCTGTTATTTTCAGATAACAAATAAGCAACCGTAAACAAATATAAAATTCCTGACATGGCATGTCCTGATGGGAAACTAAACGATGTTAATTGATCTTCTATTTCTGGTCGAGGTCGTTGAATCCATTTTTTTAGCAATTGATTCAGTACATTACCTCCAGCAAATGTTAACAAAACAAATAGCATGCCTCGGTAATTTTTTACCCTCCATGCTAAATACACCATCAATATAAGTGCAACTGTAATTACAAAACTCGGCTCACCAATATAATGAAAAGCTTCGATAAACGGATTGCCAAATAATACGTCTGCCACTTTTGAATCAAAATTGAAAATCGTCTCACCTTGGTATGTTAACCGCAACATAAAAAAAGCTATTAGTGTTACTATTGCTAATGGAAATGCCCATTTTTTTATCAAAATTTCACCTCAAAAATACATTCACGATTTGTTTTTTCACATCATACCATAATTACGTGAAATAGAGGAGTATATGCATATATTTCGGCATTTATAGCATTAGTAAGCACTTAATATCATAAGCTAGCCGAATAGATGCTTCATTCGGTTTATTGAAGTAATTTGAAAGTGCTAATGCAACAATAAATAAAATAGCTATTATAGGTAGTATTTTTCTAAACAACACCAGCACTCTCCTAACCTCTGATATTTAATTCTTCAGACTATTTTAATAATACAGGATCAAATAACCAATCCTTCGGTCCAAAGTTTTGGTCTTTTTCCCCTCTCACTTCTCTAGAAATACGATTATTAATAATTAACTCTCTGAACTTTCTACTAAACAATGTTTTTCTGTACAGATATCTGCCATCATGGCTCCATTCAGAAGAATAAAATACATCACCATTTAATTTTATTATATCGTTACGATCATAAATATCAGGACCATTAATGACACCGCTTAACCCACATTTGCAAGGCGGTTGTTCAGTAGCAAAATACAGTTTAATTCTTTCTGCACTACTTACAGGCATAATCTGTGTTGGGATTATTTGATATGCCGGCTGTTTCCCAACTTCTGATCCGCTATGAATTACTTCTAATAGTTCATAGCCTTCAATTTTAGCTTGCTCCATTAGTGCCACTAATTCTTCGGAGGCTACCCAATACCCACTTACATGGACTAAATGACGATCCTTCATTTGCGATGTATCAATGACTAATGGAGATAGTTGCTCTTTTTCCATAAGACCACACTGCTTACAATACGTACTGATAGAAAATAAAGTGCCTTTATCATCTACAAACATCTCTGGGGAGTTACCCGTAGAATTTAAAGTAAATAATGGCGCTTGTTGATATTCGCTATCCGAAAAATCAAAGTAAAAACGTTCTCCAATAGAGACAATCCCTAATTCATGTTCCAATGATTTATATAATGCTGCCACCTGCTCATACGTCACATCTTCATTTAAAGTAAAAATAGGATTAAAAGATGCCTTCAAATTTCTTTTTCTGATTTCAGGCGCACCTACCACAATACCATAGCGATTATAAACTTTAATGACTTGATCTTTATTAGATTCATCTATAGAGATTAAATTTTCAAGTTCTACTTTCAAATTATACGCCTACCTTTATTAAAGTTTTATCATGAATATGCTGTCTAGCTAGTAACATTACAAAAAAATCCACATTCTACTATATAAATAAAATAGAAATTTACTAATTAATAAATCCTACACTTACATTAATACTCACTATGGCAAATAAACTTAACTACGATTAAGTTAAGCGTACCAGTACTTATACCACCATTTCAATGTTGTGTTTACGCCACTTTTTTGGCGGACTTCACTGATTTTTTGGCGTGATTTGGCGGTAATACAAAAAAACACCGCCAAAATATGGCGGTGTTTAATACACCTAATAGGTATATAGAATTATAAATATAGTAAATTACCCTAAGTATACTATAGGTGTCTTGAGACACCCTAAAATACATCCTTTTGCAGTAAAATATAACAATTTTTATCAATTGTAGCATATTCTAAAACTAGAGTAAATTCATTCGTTCCGCAAGGTTTACTGCTTCTGTACGTGAATCTACATTGAGTAGGGAAAACAACTGTGTTAAATATCTTTCAGTTGTTCGTTGAGGAATATTTAATTCGATCGCTATTGCTTTATTTGTATGCCCTTTAGCAATCAACCTTAAAATTTTCTTTTCTTTTTCATTTAAATGTATATCGAGCTTTGCATCCTGCAATTTAAAGCGATTATCAAGAAAATCTAAGAAATTTTTTGGTAACACAATTTCACCATTGGCAATGGCTCGGACCGTCCGTAATATTTGTTCTTTAGATGCTGTCTTCGCTAAAATCCCCTCTATCTTTCTTTCCAAAATGAGTGGATAATAATCCGTAATATCATCCCCTGTATAAAGGATAATCGACGCGTCAACCTGTATAGCTTTAATATTTCGAGCTAAATGAATGCCATTTTCCAAAGGCATATTAATATCAATAAGATAAATATCATATGGCTTATTTTTTATTTTTGGAATGACAGAAGTTGCATCACTTTCCGTATCAACTAAAATATCTTCATTTTCTTTAAATAAATTTTTTGTTCCCTCTAACACAATAGGGTGATCATCCACTATGAGCATCGTTATCAAGTGTGTCACTTCCTTCTTTTACTGTAATTCTAATAAACATCCCTTTATTAATATGGGTATCCATGTAAAAGTGTCCATTAAAGGCTTTGACACGCTCTTGCATACCACGAATCCCCATCGACTCTGCTACTATAATATCATTTACATTACAGCCTACCCCATCATCCTGATAAATGATTTCAAATCCATTGTCCATTTCCTTAAGGTGAATCTCAACTGTTGTCGCGTAGGAATGTTTCAGCGCATTGTTAAGTAATTCTTGAAATAGACGGTAAATCATTAAGTTCATTCGCTCATCCTCTAGATAGAGACGATCAATTGTATAGATTAACAAAAAGCTAGCTCTTTCTGTTACTTTTCGAATGAGTTTTTCTAAGGCCGCATTTAGCCCTAGTGTGTCTAATAGTGGGGGTTTTAGATTTTCACAATAAGCTCTTAAATCATGTAAAGATGTAACCATTTGTTGATGAATCTTTACAAGTTTTTGTTGAATTTCTAATGTATCTTTTGCATTTATTAAGACATCTATTTCTCGAGCAATATGGAGTTGCTCTTGTAAATTCGTATCATGCAATTCTTGAGCTAATTGATATTTTTCCTCTTCAAACCTTAACCACAGTAGTTTGTTTAGCCAAGGTAATTGACCATCATCTGCTTGCTTCATATGCTTTAGTTCCTCTAACAGTTCTTCCACCATTTTTGTATTTTCTATAAAATTATTTACATATAACAGAAGCAACTCGAGCCATAGTAGCTCTTCTTCTTTTAAATGAATTGAATTATTATGCCCCAATACTAAGGCTCTTTTGTAATGAGCATCTTGATGGAGGAAAGCTAGATAGACTTTGTCAAGTTTCCGTATTTCTCCTAGTTTTAAATCTTCCATTAACATAGGATTTATAGGAATCTTTCCCTCAACCATTGAAGTAAATTGATTTGTGTCATAGTCATAGGTTAATACAAATACATGCTCAAGCTCAAGGTGCAGTGAAACTTCCTGTGCAAACCTTTCTAAAAGCTCATCTAATTTAATCGTTTTGCCAATTCTATCTACAGCAATATATAACTGATGTATATAATCACCTTTAGTAGAAAATAATATTTTGCGCTTGCGATAATCTACCTTCTCTTTTATGTAGAAAAGAACAACTAACGATAAAAAAGTAAACAATGAAATACCTGATATCACAGTCATCGTTAAAAATTTTCCAGCTATCCAATACAAACCAAAAGCAAACCACAAAGTAAATATTAAAGAAAATATTACATAGTACCGAAGTCTTGTAATGTGATATTCAATATCAAATAATCGTTCCGCTAGTTGAGTAAAAATAAAGCTAAATGGGATCAACAGTAAAAATAAAGCACTGATTTCAGCGGAAAGTATATATTGATTAAAAAATATAAGTGGAAATGCATAAAGAAACAAGAATGGAAGAAAAGGAATCATTACGCCATTTAACAAAATTTTTAACTGAGGTGATTTATATTTAAAATAGCTTAGCAATAAAATGCCAAGTATAGTAATAAGAAAAAGTAAGAAAACAGTTAACACAATATTTGAAAGGAAACCATGCAAGTCATAATAAATAATGCCAATGTAGCCAAATAGCATCGCTATAATAGGTAGTAGATAAAATAGTTTGATATTGTTAGAAAGTATCCAATTTGCCTTTAAAAAAACAAAATAATCTCTCAAAAAATGTAAAAACAATACTAAACATAATAGCATACTTCCTCGATTGACGATAATGCCTATACTGTTTAGACTGCCTGATGCGCCGCTACTAAGATAAGCTATGGAGACAGATAGCATAAATAAAATAAGCAATCTTAATAGCGAAGTGTTTTTTTGTTTACAATACAAATAAAGGACAATAAAAAATGTTAAAAAATAGTAACACCCTGGAATTACCAATACAAAATAAAAATGCTCAGTAAAATCTAAACTACTTACTTCTACGTCGATTGTTTGACCATCAGGCTTCAAAATAGTTAACGTATTTGCCGCCCTAATAACAAAATCATCTTTGACATAAGGAATTGCGTCGATTGGAACATTATCTATTTTTAAAATCATATCATTCGTCGAAATCTCTTGCCCATTCAATAATGGTCCATATGAATTTTCTACTACCCAGTTTCCATTTATTTCTTTAATATCTATACCCAAATAAGGCTTGCTATAAGTAACATATAGCAGGTAGAAACCTAGCAGAATGTATACACTTATAGCAAGCATAAACCATTTTCGTATAATTATATTTAGTTCCAGATTGTATGTTGTAGACATAGTTCTTCTTCGAATGAGTCAAGTATAGCCTGTTGTTCAGTTGCTGAAAAACCAATTAATGCGACTTTCTGTTCTTTTAACAGTGATACTAGTGCTGGGTTTTGTTCTAGATACTGAATTACATTAATCATAAAAATCTCTCCTCATCTCATTAGTTTTATTAGGTATTCTTTACCTACTTTGTTTATAGCAACATTTTCGAGATTATTCAATGCTTTTAGCTTATAGAGGTTTTTAATCGTAATGGCATAACGTATTGCGCCACCATTTTGCAACTCATTTTCTATAGCATTTTTATCCAAAAATGTAACTATATCTTTATTATAATAGTTTATCACATATTTTGAAACACTATTATTTTGTGACATTAGATAAATAATTGGTAACGAATATTTTTTATTTAAAAGGTCATTCTTAGGACCCCATGTTTTTAAACCTTGAATATCATTTTTTATTTGTTGAATAATACCTATATATTTTCCATACTCTTCTATTTCAGTAGTCATTTCTCCTTTGGCAAGTGCTTCACCGATAACACAACTCATTGCTGTTAGGGAACCTGATTTTTGATCAATCATTTGTAAATAGGATTGCTCATCTTGGCAATCATTGAGTACATCTAACTGCTGGCCACTAATACTTCGCAAAGCATATTCTTGTAATAATCGAAGGGCCATATTTTTATGTTCAAACGTAGTGTTATGTATAGCCTTAGATGACATAACGAGCATGGCTAATGCAACATTTAATGCAAGTTCGGGTGTTTTGCTCCAAATATAATCAGAATCCTTATCCTGTAAATCATCAATAATATCATAGGACAAAATTAGAAGTTCAATAGCTGCAGCGACTTTATAAATATCATCATTCAAACAATCTACAAATGCTTCATAATGCCAAAAACATAGTTTGCCAAACGAATAGCCTGTATCTACTTTTTCTGCTTTAAATCTTTTAAGCATTGTCTTTAATTCATCACCAAGCATTGCATCATTTTCAATAAGCATGTCTAAAGATTCATTAATGCGTCCATCTATATCCTTCAATAGCCCTCTTCCTCCTTAATTATATTATCAAATATTATATATATTATTGGTAATTAATTCTAGTATTTACAAGTTAAATGAATTAATGTCACCTTTTCTACTTATCACTGATAATAAAAACAAAAATACCGCCAAATAATGGCGGTATTTGAGAATAGCACGCCAGTTTTTTGTTAAAAAGTAGTAAAAAAAATGGCGGTATATTTACAGAGACCGCCATTTTTTTGGCGTTAACTGACCATTGAAATGGCGTCCAGACTGATGTTACGCTTAAGTTAGGTAAAATTTAAATTCTCCAAATTAGGAGTGATTGAAATGGCTAATGGAGTAAATAACACTATTCTAATACTTACAGAAACTTTTTCCTGCACAATTTATGTATCAGCAGAAGAAATCACTATTAAAAAACCTTCACACGAACAACAATCTATTGAACAACTAATTATTCAAGCAGAGCAACGAGCTTATCAAGAAACTTTAGCAGTATACAAACTTAAATCCACTCTATACGACTCCATTTGTGATACATCTGGTTTTGAAGATACTTTTCAGCAAAAAATGGATGCTTATATGGCGCAATATAAGATTGTAAAAGTATCAGATGACGATTTGTTATTATTGTCTTTAGTGAGCCCTTTAACTTCTGGTTTGAATCTTCATACACCAATGATATATAAAGCTCCTCATTGTAGCATTATGTATGCTCGAGGAAAGCAAATACAATCTCTTAATAGCCATAGCATCGGCAGTAATACCGTGAAAAATGCAGACTTACCAACTGATGTTCAAAATACAGATTATATTGCCTCTACAAAGACTTTCAATTCTGTTACGAAGGCAAGTGAAGCTTATTATTACTGCCCAACTAATTTTACTGGATTATGCATTAATGAGAGCGGTATTTCTTTTAATATTACTTCGGCTTTCAACAGCTGGAATAAAACCTCCATCAAACATTAAACGGCTATTTCTAGTAATTACAACCTTCATTAGGCTTCATAATGAATCGATTTTTATTGTTTACCTTATCATTTCACCCTTCAATTAAAAAACGGCGAGGTGTGGTGTGACACAAACAGAAACACCCTCTTGCCTACCTCTCCTTCGCACCCAATATTGATATATAAAGCAAAAAGAGGTGCCACAAATGACTTGTGACACCTCCCATTGTTATTAACCTTTTACATAATAAACATCTTGTCCGCTTTCAATGATAAAGTCAGGTTTAGGCTTACCTGCATTTGCTTTATGACCAGCAATATGCTCAGGGCTCTTCTCCCAATTTTTCCATGCTTCTTCTGATTCCCAACGAACCATAATAAGCACTTCTTCATCGCCACGACGTACTTTTTTTACAAGGACTTGCTTGTCGATAAAACCTGGTTGTTGTTCAAGTAGTGATGGACCATCCTTTTTTGCTCCAAAACGCTCTACAACCTTATTGGCATTGCCTTCTGTAACGACCATACGTTTAATTTGAACAAACATATTAGTTAAACGCCTTTAAAATATCATCAGCTTTTGCAGTTTCTGATAATAAACCGCCACCTGATAGGTACCAATATTCTGGATTTAGATAGAAAATTTTACCGTTCTTAGCAGCGTTAGTAGCACTAACGATTTCATTTTCAATAGCAGCTTTCGTACCAGACTCACCTTCAGGGTTAACTGCCGCATCACGGTCAACTACGAATAACATATCTGGGTTTTTCTCACGTACGTACTCAAAGCTTACGTTATCACCATGTGTATCAACTTTAATTGTGTCATCAACAGCTTTTACACCAAATACATCATGAATAACACCAAAACGTGAACCAGGACCATATGCAGATAATGAACCTTCACTACCTAAAACGATTAAAGCTTTGTCTTCAGATGAAGCAGTTTTTGCTTTGATCTCTTCTACTTTCGCTTCATATGCAGCAAATGCATCAGCCGCTTCTTTTTCTTTACCGAAAATTTTACCAGCTAATTCAGTGTTTGTTTTGAATGATTCCATGAAATTCGTGTTATCTACACCAACGAATACAGTTGGCGCAATTTTAGATAATTCTGCGTAAGCAGCCGCTTGACGACCAGAAATAAAAATAATGTCTGGGCTCATAGAAGAAATTGCTTCAAAATCAGGCTCTTTTAAAGAACCAACATTTACATACGTAGTGTCAGCATATTTGCTTAAATAACTTGGTACTGCTTGTTGTGGCACACCTGCAACTTCAACGCCTAAAGCATCTAAAGTATCAAGGAAACCATAGTCAAATACAACAATATTTTTTGGTTGTTCTTTAAGTGTTACTTCTTCAAATGTATCTTCGCCCATTGTACTACCTGGGATTGTGATTGGGTAAGCAGCAGCCGCTTCACTTTGCTCTTCAGCGGGTTTATTATCTGTTGAACCTTTATCGTCTTCTTTTGATTCTTCTTTCGAACTACAAGCAGCTAATACTAAAAGCATCATTGCCATTAGTACAGTAAGTAATTTCCAGTTCTTCATTGTGAAATGCTCCTTTAATGGTTTTTATATTTTTAGATAGGTATGACTATCTATTATTACTATGAGTTAAAATACACACAAATGCGACAGCCATTCTGCTCTTGAACAGGGATATCCATATCATAGATTTCCTTTAGCGCATCTGAGTTAATAATGTCATTCGTTGGACCATCTTTTACAACACGTCCATTTTTTAAAGCGACGATATAATCAGAATAGACAGAGGCAAAGTTAATATCATGTAAAACAATGACAACCGTTTTTCCTAACTCATCGACCAACTTACGCAATATTTTCATGATTTGCACGGAATGCTTCATGTCCAAATTGTTAAGTGGCTCATCTAATAGAATATAGTCGGTGTCCTGTGCAATGACCATTGCAATAAATGCCCGTTGACGCTGACCACCCGATAATTCATCCAAGTAGTTATGCTGAATATCGTCTAAATTCATATATTGGATTGCCTCATCTACTTTTTGCTCATCCTCTGGTTTTAGGTTCCCTTTTGAATAAGGAAAACGACCAAATGATACGAGTTCGCGTATGGTTAGACGTACATTCATGTAGTTTGACTGCTTTAAAATCGATACGCGTTTTGCAAAGTCATCGGATTTCCAGCGACGCACATCCGACTTATCCAGTAGTACTTCTCCAGTGTCTGCATTCAGTAAACGGCTTACCATTGAAAGCAATGTTGATTTACCTGCACCATTCGGTCCGATAAAAGACGTAATTTTCCCTGGCGCAACGTCTACACTAACATCTTGAATGACAGGCTTTTTCCCAAAAAACTTAGAAATTTCTTTTACTTGGATCATCCTGCTGACCTACTTTCCTTCAATAATAAGTAGATGAAGTACACACCACCTACAAAGTTGATAATGACGCTAAGTGTTGTATCGAAGTTAAAAATACGTTCGACCATCCACTGTCCACCGACTAAAGCAACAATACTCATCACACAAGAGCCTGCGATTAACACAGAGTGCTTGTACGTCTTGAAAAACTGATACGATAAATTCGCTACAATTAAGCCAAAGAATGTAATAGGCCCAACAAGAGCTGTAGAAACGGCAATTAATATAGAAGATAGAATAAGCATGCGCTGTACAAGCTTATCATAAGGTACTCCTAGGTTTATCGCAGTATCACGACCAAGGGACATCACATCAAGTTGGCTCATATGACGCCATCCGTATACAAAAGTTCCGACAATTACAAAACCTGCTAACCATACTAAATCTGAATTCACATTATTAAAGCTGGCGAACATTTTACTTTGTAAGCTTAAGAACTCGTTAGGATCAATTAATACTTGGAAGAATGTTGTGACACTTCCTAAAAACGTTCCGACAATCATTCCGACTAGCAGCAGGAAGTAAATCGGTCGTTTCCCTTCTTTGAATAATACCCGATAGAAAATTAGTGCAAAAATTACCATAGCTGTAACAGCTAACAAGAAATTATATTGCGCGTTAATAACGAATATGGACATAGAACCAAAGAAGTAATAAATAATTGTTTGCACCATCATATATAACGCATCAAGTCCCATAACACTTGGTGTTAATATACGATTATGTGTAATCGTTTGGAATACCACTGTGGAATATGCAATGGCAATTCCCGTTAATGCCATCGCCACCACTTTAATGAGGCGACGAGGGAACGCATAATGATAGTTCCCATTTAGTTCATAAAAGACATACAGTAACATAGCAATTACTGCTAAACCTAGTAATATCAACATTTTGGTACGGTTACGCATATGCTCTCCCCCTAAACAACATAAATAGGAAGATGGCACTTCCGATGACGCCGACCGTCATACTAATCGGAATTTCATAAGGGAAAATCAAGACGCGTCCTAAAATATCACATAATAATAGGAATGACATTCCGAGTAATGCTGTATGTGGTAATGTCTTTGCAAGGTTATCCCCTTTGAATAGCGATATGATATTTGGAATAATTAATCCAAGGAAAGGAATCACACCAACAGTTAATACCACTGTAGTTGTTACGAGTGCTACTAACACTAGACCTAAATTCACAACGAATTTATAGGAAAGACCAAGATTTTTTGCAAAATCTTCACCCATACCAGCCACTGTGAAACGATTCGCATAAATGTAAGCTAAAATTAGAACAGGTACACTTATGTATAAAAGCTCATAACGACCTTTCATTATTAAAGAGAAATCTCCTTGTAACCATGCAGTAATGTTTTGGATTATATCTGCCTTATACGCAAAGAATGTTGTAATCGACGAAAGAATATTTCCGAACATTAAGCCAATAAGCGGTATAAAAATCGCATCTTTAAACTTTATTCGATTTAATATTTGCATAAACAATAATGTGCCGGCTAAAGCAAATATGAAAGCGAAGGAAATTTTTTGGAAGTACGTGACATTTGTAAATAACATCATTGAAATTAGGACGCCTAATTTCGTAGCATCTAAAGTTCCTGCTGTAGTTGGTGACACGAACTTATTCCTACTTAAGCTTTGCATAATTAAACCAGCAATACTCATACCTGCACCTGCTAGCAAAATTGCTACAAGTCTTGGTACACGACTAATAATAAATAGTCTAGTTTCTTCTGAACCGAAGTCTAATAAGTCACTTGGCTTAATATTTACTACACCAATGAATAGCGACACAATAGACAACACAACAGTTGCTGTTAAAAGATATCTTATTTTCATTGTAATCCCCGGTAGATTCATTTTTGCTTGTAATTAATTATCGGATGAAAATGATTATCATTACTCACGATTCTCATTATAAGCATCTTTCTATTATCAGTCAACCAACTATTGAGAATTGTTCTCGTTTTAAGTGGAAATACTTGAAAACTTTGATTTTTCAACAATAATATTGGCTAAACGACTTATTTTTTATTGCATTTCAACGCGCTCCCAAACCCGCAAGTTCTTCCAAAATAAAAAGGTAATTGAGAATGGCGTAGCTTTTCCTTCTCAATTACCTTTTAATTACACTACTCGTCTTATACCTCGTAGCCATGCAAAAATAATAGACCCCACCAAAATAAACCCTACATAGCCCATCACTGCATATAGTTTTGATACAAGTGTCGTAAAGCCCACTAAGCTTGCCAAAAATCCTAAACCACCCATAAAAATTACAGCAACCTTAAAGCTAGGCTTTGTCGGTTTAAAAAATCGTACCGTAAATGAATAAAACATTCCTACCGCTGTATTGTAAATCATTCCTAATAATGAAAATGACATTAATAACCCTACGATTGGATGAATTTCATTTGCCAACGCTAACATTGGAATATCTACCCCGACAATAACGTTCATTTTAGCAAGAAGAGAAAAATGAATAAGTAGAATGAGCGCGCCTAACAACAGTCCACCAATAATGCCACCCATACCTGCAATTCGTTCATTACGGATTGCACCACACATCACTGTAAGGAGCGAGAAGCATACGCCGATATTAAAAGACATATAGAGCAAAGCCGTTACCCACCAGCTTTTAGAGGATGTTTGTAACTGCTGTTCTGCTATTGTTGCTTGCTCCGCAAACGATAAATCCATCGTAGCTATTGAATAGACTGCAATAATCGTTACAACAGCTAATAAATAAGGCGTTGCAATTGCAATAATATTAATAATGCTTTTTACATTCATCATTACTGTCATCATGGTAAGGGCAATCATACAAATGCTCCCTAGCCATACAGGTAGTCCAAACATTTGCTCAAAGGTAGCGCCAGCACCAGCAAACATAATGACTGATACACCAAACAAAAATAGCGATAACACAAAGTCCATTAAAAAGCCGATCGTATTACCTGAAATTTGATAAATCAAATCCTTATGAGACGTTGTCTGCAATCTCGAACTTATTTGTGCTGTACACATTCCTACAAAGGCAAACCACAGTGTCGCCAAAAGAGCACCTAAAATCCCCTTATTGCCATAACTCGTGAAATATTGAATGATTTCTTGTCCTGATGCAAACCCCGCACCGACGATAATTCCTACATAAGCACCGCCGATTTGTAAGCTCTTTTTCAATCACTTCTCTCCTCGACTATTTATGCAATACTAACAATCATGATGGAAAATATGCCAAGCTCTATTACCCTTTATAGACTTTTTTGCTAATTGTTAATTTATCAATAATATCTAAATTCGGCTTATAGCCGATACCGATGCTCTGTGGCACACGAATATGCCCATCTTCTACTATGATTTCTGGTGTAACAATATCCTCGTACCAATAATGGCTAGAACCTGCGGTATCACCAGGCAGTACAAAATTAGAAAGCGCTGTTAAAGCGATATTATGTGCTCGTCCGATGCCCGCTTCTAACATACCCCCACACCAAACAGGAATAGCATGTTGTTGGCAATAGTCATGTATTTTTTTGGCTTCTGTTAAGCCGCCTACACGCCCAATTTTTATGTTGATTACACCACAGCTACCTAGCTCAATTGCTTTCCTAGCATCTTCTAGTGATGTAATGCTTTCATCTAAGCAGATTGGTGTTTTCAACTGCTTTTGAAGCTTGGCATGATCGATAATATCGTCTGCTGCAAGTGGTTGCTCAATCATTAGCAGATTAAATGCATCCAGCTGCTGTAGCACTTCGATATCATTTAATGTATACGCTGAGTTTGCATCCGCCATTAACGGCAAATTAGGAAATGCGGCACGAATAGCCCGAATGACTTCGACATCGTAGCCCGGTTTTATTTTTACCTTTACTCGTTTATAGCCTTTTTCCACATAGTCCTTTATTAGCTCTAATAGCTTTTCAGTACTAGATTGAATGCCTACACTAATGCCTACATCAATAAGGTCCTTGCTTCCACCTAATGCATGTGCAAGAGATTGCTTTGTTTGCTGAGCATAAATGTCCCACACTGCACCTTCAATCGAGGCTTTAGCCATGCCATTACGCCGAATAGAGGCGAACAAGGTACTAACCTCATCTGGATGTGCAATGTCTTTATGTAGCAAAGCAGGCATTAAAAAGTCCTCTAACATATGCCACGTCGTTTTTAGTGTTTCCTCTGTATACCAAGGTGCTACAAAAGCAACTGTCTCACCCCATCCAATTGTGCCACTTGCATCCTTCACCTCTAAAAGCAATAGCTCTTTTTCGGCAACAGTACCAAAGCTCGTTGTAAACGGTGCCTTCATTGGCATTTTTAAATGCCTAATCGTAATTTCTTCTATTCTCACAAACGTCACTCCTTATCCATATTATAAAGCCAATAAAGAGCGTCTGACCAACAGATAAAAATGAACGTATTCTTTGTGCTTTTTCACACGAACGATTGCATATTCTTGCTCAAAAAAGGTTGTTAAAATCGTACGAATCTTATAACGCCAGTCCTCCGCTAATTTAGGACTCTCCACTTTCATCTTTTGCAAATGCTGTGGAATTGGCACTAAATAAGCGTCCTTATAAAATTGTTGCTTACTATCGAATTCACCATCTTGATCGAGCACAGGTAATCCGTCGACTGTCAGCGACCACGATGCTATTTGTTCTGCCACTTCTTCTAGCTCATCTAAACAATCGTCTGCATGATTGCGCTCAATCCACCATTCGACTGCAATCCTGTCCGAAGGTAGTCCATCATTAAAATCGTCTTGTAGTGGACCGTAATAATCCACCTCATACTGATTACTAAAAGCACTAAGCTTTAAGAACGTTAAATTTGCTAAACGCGCTTCTAATGGATCAATTAACCAGCGAACAAGTTGAAATCCGTTCTCTCTTGCATACTCTTGTTGGGCATGCTTCAATAGTTCTCCCACACCTTGTTCACGATATGTTTTGTCAACACCAATCATGTGTGAGTGTAAATACATTTTTCCGTCCAAATAGCCTACAAAGCAGTAATTAAAACCAATTAGCCGACTTTCAAGAAAAGCACCCAACAATAATCCACCGTTTTGTACAGCCGCTAAAATTTGATGCGATGGAATTGCCTGACTCCCCCAAATTTCAGCATTTAAGCATTGCACCTCAGCAATCTCCGCAGGTGTCATCATTTTTTTAATAACAACGTTTTTTAACATGTTCTGATGCCTCCTTTATGGTTCTAGTTCTAATGCTCCTAACACAGCGTTTGTCAGAATTTCTACTCCTGTTACAAGTCTTGCCTGTTTAAATTTCATTTTTGGATGATGTAGCCCTGGTGTTAATCCGCAACCTAGACCAAGCATAGTTGATTTTAAGTGCGGACGTTGCACCGCATAATGATGAAAATCCTCTCCTCCTGGGGTATGTACAGGCTTACGTAAATTAGACAATCCAGCAGCCTTTACAATAGCTTGCTCCATAATATATTGAGCCGTCGTATCTACCTCAGCAGCAACAATATTAGCAACTGTTCGTAATTCAATTTGCACTTTATGCAATATTTTTGAAGAATCAATTACGCGCTTTACACCTAGAGCGAGTGTCTCCATAACATCGTTGCGTTGTGCTCGTATATCAATAGTAAAGGCGGCTTTTCCCGGAATTATATTGCCTGAAGCTCCTCCTGCTTGAAATTTTGTCATCTTAACGGAGACAGGCACCATTGGATCTGTATGAATTGTACGTAAATCCTCTATTATCGTTGCCCCTACTTCAATTGCATTTACACCGAGATGCGGCCTTGCTGCATGGGCGTCCTCGCCTATGATTTCCCCTTCCAGTAAACGGGATGCGCCGTGATACAACGCTGCACAGTATGTACCATCTTCAAGCTCATGGACAGGTCTTAAATGGACGCCAAATAAATAATCTAAATCATCAATAATACCTTCTTCTAGAACAGCTAATGCGCCCGTTCCTTTTTCTTCAGCTGGTTGAAAAATAACACGTACTGTTCCTTTTAATAATTGAGATTGCTCTTTCAATAGTAAGAGTGCACCAATTGCCATTGTCATATGACCATCATGTCCACAGGAATGATTCGCTCTAAACTCACCATCTACTTCTTGCCATAATGCATCAATATCAGTACGTAAGCCCACTTTGGGATTTCCCTTGCCGATATCAACATAAAGCCCTGTACAATTTTTAAAGCGTTGTGGGGAAAATCCTTCACGCGTCAACAAATCAACAATATAATTTGTTGTCTCTACCTCTTTCCAGCTTATTTCTGGGTGTGCATGTAAATACGTGAAAATCTCCATTAATCTTGGCCTCAAACGATCCAATGCTTCTTTCATGACAACCACCCCCTTAAAATTGTTACTAGTAAGATTATTATAACGAAAAATAGTCCTATTCTACAGAAAATTAAATTATCTTCTAGCTAATAGACTACACAAAAGACAAAAAAGATGCGTAGCAATGTCTTTTAGTTTTGTTGCGACTGACGATGCATCCGCGGAAAACACCATTTTAGCGGACAACAACACTTTTCTCTATTATGCAAAATAAACGAAACCTTAGCTGTTTATTCTTTTGCAGTAAACAATAAATAGAATCGTGTACTAGTTGTTGGGAGCGGAGGCGGTGACTCCTGTGGGAATGCACGTAGCGTAAGACGCAACGAACCGTGCGCTAGGGAGGGTTGCGGCTTACGTGTGTGCCCGCGGAAAGCACCACCGTAGCGGACAAAACGCCATAGCAAAAAAGTGCTAGATTGATGACAGTCAATCTAACACTTTTCTCTATTATCCCAGCATATTCAACTAATTAATGCCTCGCATTGCTTTAGAAATAATCGGTGAAAGTACTAATAAGAGTATGCCAATAAGAATTGACAATGATCCTAAAAATCCGAAATATGTGAATTCACTTACAACCTCATATACCTTAACTAGTTGAGCGTTAATCGCTTGAGCCGCAGCACTAGTTAAAAACCACAGTGACATTGTTTGTGCAGCAAAAGCTTGTGGAGCTAATTTCGTTGTTGCAGACAGACCTACAGGAGATAATAATAATTCCCCAACTACTACTAAAAAGAATGATAATACTAACCACAACGGACTAACTAAAGCTTGTCCACCAGATAGATGTGCCGGAATCATCATCACTAAAAATGATAATCCTGCAAAGAATAGTGAATAAGAAAATTTACGTGGTGTGGATGGTTGCTTATCGCCCCATTTTAGCCACAACATCGCAAATAGTGGTGATAATGTAATAACAAATAAAGGATTTAGTGATTGGAACCAAGATGATTCCAACTGGAAGCCACCAAGATTTAACTGTGTACGCTCATCTGCATACGTCGCAAGGATTGTTGCACCTTGCTCTTGAATAGCCCAAAACATAACTGCCGCTAAAAACAGCGGAATGTATGCAAGAAGACGAGATTTCTCATCTTTCGTTGTTTTCTTACTACGGTACATATAAATAAAGAAAGCTGTTGGAATAAGCACCCCAAGAATAGTAATAAGTAAACTAAAGACATTCATCGTTAGCATACCAGTTTTAATGCCGATGCCACCTAAGACAAGAATAATTAGCGCTACAATAGCGAATTGTGTAAAGACTTTTTTACGTTCTTCTGGTTGTAACGGGTTATTTACTTGTAAGCCCGCTAATCCTAGATATTTTTTCTCTGTTACTTTAAAAACAATTAAACCAATTAACATACCAACGGCTGCTAAACTAAAGCCTAAATGGAAACTATACTTTTGTCCAATTGTTCCGACAATAAACGGCGCAATGAATGCACCCATATTAATGCCCATATAGAAAATCGAGAACCCTGCATCACGACGACTATCTGTTTCAGCATAAATATCCCCTACAATACTTGAGACATTCGGTTTTAATAAACCAGTACCGATAACAATAAACGCCATCGACGCAAATAACATTGTCACACCGCCAGGGAATGCTAGCAGGAAGTGACCTATCATAATTAACACGCCACCATAAAAAATCGTTTTACGTGTACCTAAAAGTCGATCGGCTATCCAGCCACCAATAATACCCGACATATAAACAAGGGAACCATATATGGCCATAATGGAGTTCGCTGTACCGCGATCAAGACCTAATCCACCTTCATTTAATTCATAATACATGAAGAAAATTAGAATCGCTCGCATCCCATAGTATGAAAAACGTTCCCAAAATTCTGTGAAAAATAATGTAAAGAGCCCCTTAGGGTGTCCGACAAAACCATTTTGAGGGACGGATTTTACAATTTCATCTTTAGTAGACATAACAATATCCTCTCCCATTTTATTATTCCTTAAAAATATTATTACCCATTAGTAAGGATAAAAAACTATGTTTCACCATACTAAAGCGTTTTAGTCACTTTATCAAGAGTTTTAAAAAATGTTGAAAATTTATCAGTTTTCTCTATATTCAGATTGATTAGATGATATTTTCTTAAATATATTGAAATATCTACGTTTTCGCACTTTTTGCTTTATAAAAGAATAAAATATTAATATAATATTTCAAAATATTATATAATCAGAAAATATTTTTTTATGCAAATAAAAAATCAATGGCGATAATCACCATTGATTTTTCATTATTTCAAAATGCATTATTACCAATTAATAGAAGTTATAACAAGTGCTTTGCGACCTTATCTCAACGCACAAGCTTTATTCCGTTATATGTGTCACTTCCATAGAAATAAGCTAAGCCCCTTTTCTAGCTACGTGTTAGCTCACTTACATTTAATTCTATGTTATTTAACTACAAAATGTTGATATTTTGCGTAATCGGCTTCTTTTGCTTCAAGCTTTAATAATGTGCCTGCTTCTTCATATGCCGTTTCATAAATCGTCGCATTTTCATTTAAATAAGAAACAACATTTCCTTGCTCATATGGAATAAGCATTTTACAAGTTACATAATCGGAAAAAATATGCTGACGTATAATTTGTAAAAGTTCGTCTAAACCATTGCCTTGCTTTGCAGAAATCCAAATATTGTCCCCACTGATAACAGGATACGGCACATTTGCTAAGTCCGCCTTATTATATACATAAATAGTAGGGATTCCCTCCACTCCAACCGCTTTTAACGTTTCATTTGTAACATCCATCATAAAGCCATGCTCCGCATTTGAAACATCTACAACGTGGAGCAATAAATCTGCATCCCGCGCTTCTTCTAATGTTGAACGAAACGCTTTTACTAGATGATGCGGTAACTTACTAACAAAGCCAACTGTATCTGTTAATAAAAACGATTTCTTATCATGTAATTCAATATAACGGACAGACGTTTCGAGTGTAGCAAATAGCATATCCTTCTCAAATACTTGTTTATGATCCTCTTGTCCAATTTTAGCAAGCAGCTGGTTCATGATCGTTGATTTGCCAGCATTCGTATAGCCCACAATGGACACAACGGGTACAGCATTTTTTCTTCTTTGTTTTCGTTGAGTTTCTCGTTGCTCCTTTACTTGCTCGAGCTCTTTTTTTATTTTAGAAATTTGATCTTCAATTTTTCGTCGATCTAACTCAAGTTTGGTCTCACCTGCTCCACGGTTTTTAAAACCGCCACCAGTACCACCACCTTGGCGGCTTAGGGAAGCATGTAAACCGACTAAACGCGGAAGCATATATTGAAGTTGCGCCAGCTCAACTTGCATTTGTGCTTCACGTGTTTTGGCACGGCGTCCAAAAATATCTAAAATTAACATCGTCCGATCAATGACTTTTGTCTCTAAATCGCGCTCTAAATTACGGATTTGTGAAGGTGATAATTCATCATTAAAAATCACAAGATTAGCTTGTGCTTCTTCATAAAAACTTTTTATCTCTTCGATTTTACCTGTCCCGACATAATGAGATGGTGTGACTCGCTCTAAATTTTGCGTGACGATACCCATCACTTCCACATTTAAAGCTTCAGCTAAATTAGTAAGCTCCTCCATCGAATACTCAAAATGTTTATCATTACGTAAATTAACACCAACTAATATGGCCTTTTCTAACAATACATCTACTTCTTTCAATTTATCCATTCACAATCCTCCCACCAACGCCTTGGTGTTGCTATAACAAATTTTCTTCATCTTACCATATAATACCCGAAACTGTGTCTTTTAGTCGGCAAGGATTCCTTCCACCGCAGCGTTATTTATATAGCACATACTTCAAAGTCGAATCATCAAAAATAGTCTGCTCATTCTAAAAAAACAAATGCGCCCTAGACTAGAAAATTGGGCGCATGCTTTAATGTAAATAAACTATGTTTATTTAAAAATAAGTAAACGAACATTCGCTTACTCTTATCGACTTATCCTTGCTCTTTTTTTAACAATGTTTCGGTACGATCGAATTCTTCCTCAATTTCAGCATTTCTCTTATATGTCACCATACTTACAACAATGGCTACTATTAAACAAACAAAGAATCCTGGAACGATTTCGTATAAAGTAGTTGAAAGCAGCTTTATTTTGCCCCATATAAAGGCTGTTGCTGCACCTGTCACCATTCCACTAAGCGCTCCGTAATTCGTCAATTTCTTCCAATATAATGATAATAAAATTATTGGACCAAACGCAGCCCCAAAGCCAGCCCAAGCAAACCCTACTAAATTTAAAATGGAGTTTTCAGGGTTCCAAGCTAAAATTGCTGCAATAATGGCTACTACTAAAACTGCCATACGCCCAATAAACACATAATGTTTATCGTTTGCAGTTTTATTAAATAACGCCTTGTAAATATCTTCAACAAGTGCTGAAGAAGTGACAATTAATTGCGATGAAATGGTACTCATAATTGCAGCAAGAATAGCAGCCAACATAATACCTGCGATAAATGGATGGAATAAAATTTGACCAAGTACAATAAAGACCGTTTCAGCGTCTTTTAATTCCCCTGCATTTTGTTGATAGTACGCTACACCTACTAATGCCGTTGCAAGGGCACCAGCAAGACTTAAAATCATCCAACCAATACCGATGCGACGAGCCTGTTTCGTTTCCTTTACAGAACTAATCGCCATAAAACGCACGATTATATGGGGTTGCCCAAAGTATCCTAACCCCCATGCAAGCGATGAAATAATCGCTGCAGCTGTCGCTGATGCTGGTAATAAACTTAAATGTTCTGGGTTTACCGTTTTAATGGATTCTACTGTTTCACTAAGACCACCCGTTAAAAATAGCCCAAATAAAGGTACTGTAATCAGTGCTAAAAACATAATAAGACCTTGTAAAAAGTCCGTATAACTCACCGCTAGGAAACCACCAAACAATGTATAGGCAACAACTACGCCTGATACAATCAATAAACCAGTATGATATTCGTAGCCAAATGAGCTGTCAAAAAACTTACCGCCAGCTACCATACCTGAGGAAACATAGAATGTGAAAAACAATAAAATAATGAGTCCTGAAGCAATTCTGATTAATCTTGTATGATCACGTAAGCGATTATCTAAATAACTCGGTATTGTAATCGAGTCATTTGAAACTTGCGTATAAACCCGTAATCTTGGTGCGACAAACATCCAATTCAAATAAGCTCCTATTGTTAACCCAATGGCGATCCATGCTTCAACAAGTCCTGAAGCATAAATTGCCCCTGGAAGCCCCATTAAAAGCCAACCTGACATATCTGCAGCACCTGCACTCAACGCTGTAACAGCAGGCCCTAATGATCGACCACCTAGCATATAATCTGTTAAATTTGAAGTTTTAACGAATGCATACCACCCGATTCCGAGCATGACAATCATATAAATGATAATAGCAATAAGCTGATAAGTATTATCTGACATAAGCATTCCTCCTTTTCACCACTTTTTTTACATAGAATACTTTTCACTATTAATATACCGTAAAATGTTCAAAAACGAAAATCCATTTTCTGAATATTCGATTTACCGAATATTTGAAATGGAAACAACGTGAAGAAAATTGTGTTACACTAATGCCATCTATTACACAACAAAGAAGGCGAAACAAATGACATTTGAAGAAATGAAAACACTGCTTCTAGACCAGATTTCACAACAACAACTCGTTGCGGCTACAATTAGTCAACCACGAATGAAGTCCAATGAAATAAAGCGTATTAAACTAAAGCCCATCATGTTGAAAGAAGCTTATCATATACAAATTGAATACCAATATGAGCGTATTTTAAAACATGAGAATGTCCTATTAGCCGATTTCCCGCCTAAGCTTGACCTATTTTTTACTGACTTCCGTCAAGCACATATCGACTTTAAAGAAGAAAAAGTACACGTGCAACTATCGAAAAAAAATAAAGTTTTATGGAAATCAGATAAAGCCGCTACTCCGAAGCAAGTAAACTTATCACATAATCGTAAGAAAAACTATTTACTTGATGAGTCCACGCCTTATCCTTTTTTAATTCGTTTAGGTGTACAAAGCGAAGAAGGAAAAGTAAAAAAACAAAAATACGATAAATTCAAGCAAATTAATCGCTTCATTGAATTTATCGACGATGCCTTAGCCCATTTACCAAAAAATCGCCAAGTCCGTATTTTAGATTTTGGTTCAGGAAAATCCTATTTGACGTTTGCCTTGTATCATTACTTAAAAATTGAAAAAGGGTTGGATATTCGCGTTACTGGCTTAGATTTGAAAAAAGAGGTAATCGAGGAATGCTCTCGTATTGCACAAGATTTAGGCTACGAGCAACTTGAATTTTTAGTTGGGGATATTAATGACTATAACGATGAATCGAATGTAGACATGGTCGTAACTCTACATGCGTGTGATGTTGCAACAGATATGGCATTATCGCGCGCAGTGAAATGGGGCGCAAGTGTTATTTTAAGTGTCCCTTGTTGTCAACATGAGCTAAACCGTCAACTTGATACACCGGCACTTGATGTCATGTTACAGCACGGTCTTGTCCGAGAACGTTTTGCAGCTCTCGCGACTGATTCAATTCGCGCTGAGATTTTATCACTTGTTGGTTATGAAGCACAGTTGTTGGAATTTATAGATATGGAGAACACACCGAAAAACATTCTAATTCGCGCGTATTATACTGGCAAAAAACCGAGCGCACAACAACGTGCTAAGTATGATGCCTTTGTAACACTTTTGAATGCAAAACCATTTTTAGCAAATGAATTAACTGCTTATTTGTAAATTATGAAAACCCGAGGCGCATTATGTGCCTCGGGTTCTTTTTATAGCTCTTGTCGTAATGCTTGAATAACATCTATCTTCGTTGCTTTACGAGCTGGTCGGTAGCCTGAAATCATCGCCACACCAATACTGATGGCAGACGCAATGATAACAAGTTGCCATGGGATAAGTGAAAATGTAATATCTGACGAACTAAAAGCATCCTCACCTGTTGCCGCTTTTAAAATTAATGGTAAAACTGCATTTGCTGTAAAGCTAATGACATATGAAATAATAACTGCAATAACGGTACCTAAAATGCCAATAAATGTGCTTTCCATTAAAAAGAGTCGTTGAATCAACTTTGGACTAGCGCCAATTGCCTTTAATACCCCAATTTCACGTGTACGCTCTGTAACCGCCATTGTCATCGTATTGAAAATCCCAATAGAGGCGATTAACACTGCAATGGTTCCAACAAAAATTAAACCAATTTTCAATACAAGGAAAAATATATCCATCTGATCCAATTGCTCCGTCACAGAGAACACGCTATAGCCCTTGTCTTTTAACTTTTCCAAAATAGGCTTTACATTTTCTAGACTATCCGCATAAATATTGAATTCCGTATTAAACACTTCATCTTCTGCTACTTTATCTAATGCTGCAAGGGTACTTCCTATCGCTGCTTTTTGCGTTGAATCCATATAGACGGTATTGTCAATCATCCAATCATAAGATGGTTTTTTTGTCACACCAACTATTGTATATTTCACCTTTTCAGTTTCAGACGCTCCATTGGAATTGGAAGCTAAAGATAATTCAATTTCTTTACCAATTAAAGACTTTTTATATCCTTCTTCACTACCATCGTAATACGTTCCTTCTATTTCAGCCTTTTTGCTTTTTTCTTTAATGACATCTCGTTCTGCATCATTTAATAATGTTTGAGCAAAATGATATCCTACAATAATCTCATTTGACTTTGTTGGAAATTCCCCTTTTGCAAGCTTCCCAGTTACACTCTTAAAATCTGTCATATTCGTTATAACTAGACTTGAGTTTGTATCACGATCTTCAAAATATGAGTGCGCACTTGCATTAACTGCACTCGTTTCAAGCACTGTTTTTACATGGTCGATAGACTTGATTTCATCTTTCTGTTGCTCTGTAAATTGTGAGCCATCATATACTTGAATTTTAGTTATATTTTCATCTGATAGTATCTCGTTACGAATCGAATCCTGTAACCCAAACCCTACGGATGCAAGAACAATTAAAAATGCACAACCCATTGTTGCAGCAAGTACAGTCATAAATACGCGTAATTTATTTTTCTTAATATGTTGGATAACAAAATCCAATTGGTCTTTCCATATCATGTTATTCATCCTCCTTCACAAGCTCGCCATCATACATGCGGAAACGACGATGAGCGATTGTTGCCACTTCTTCATCGTGCGTAATAATGACAAAGGTTAAGCCAAGCTCACGATTTAAACTTTGAATAAGGAGTAAAATATCCTGCTCTGTTTCAGAATCTAGACTCCCTGTCGGCTCGTCCGCAAGCAAAATAGGAGGATTGGTAATGAGCGCTCTTGCAATACTTACACGTTGTTGCTGACCGCCTGATAATTCATTTGGATAATGGTCGGCCACTGTTGATAATCCGACTTTGTCCATTAATTTTTTCACTTTTTCTTTACGAATAGCTTTGCTTGCACCCTGTAATTTCAAAGGTAACTCTATATTCTCAAATGCAGTTAAACCCGGCATAAGTTGAAAGTTTTGAAAGATAAATCCGAACTGGCGCAATCGAAAAGCTGCACTTTCTGTTTCAGTGAGTTTCTCTGTCTGTTGTCCATTCACACAAATAGAACCTTGTTCAGCTTTCATAAACCCGGCTAAAATTTGTAGTAATGTTGATTTTCCAGAGCCACTCTTGCCCACAATTGCGACAATCTCTCCTTTTTTCACTTCAAAATTTACGCCCTTTAATACAGGTACATGCTTTTCCTTACCTTTTTTTCCGATTAAAAATGTATGTTGTAAGTTCTCGACTTGAATCATTTTTGACTTGACGCCCCTTTCTCTTACTTCTCTATTGTAGAAAACAATTCTTAATATTAACGAAGGATAAAAATGAAGATATTCTTAAGAAATTAGGGAACACTAAGAAATGTGAAGATATCTATCTTTACAATTCCTTTACAATTCAAAATCGACGGCTTGTGAAAATTATGTCTTCCAAAGAGCACTCTCTGTACTAAACACAAAAGTTAAATTTAATGAAACCTTTATTATATAGGCATTTATACTGTATTAATATAAATAAACACACGCTAACACTTAATATTTGTGAACAAAATGTATATTACAGGATTGTAAAGTTTTATATAGGAAAGATAAATTTTATGTAGATAAACGTAAGATTTTGTTATGATAGTAAAGTTTAAAGGTCGTTTATTTTATCTATATCCAGGAGGATTCTATTTACATGCTTAACTCAAAAAAACAAGACCCTTTCTTTATAGCTTTACATAAAATTGCTGAAAATATGAGAGAGGCCGTACATTACGCAAATGATTTTCGTATAACAAGTGTAGCTGACTTAAAAGAGATTAGCATTACAATGAAAAATTACGAAACAGCTGGCGATAAACTCATTCATGAACTAATCGTAATGCTAAACAAATCATTTATGACACCGATCGAACGAGAAGATATTTTAGAATTCGCTATTCGTATGGACGATGTGTTAGATGGTACGGAGCATTGTATCGCCCACTTCGAAATGTTCTCCTTAACAGAAGTTGACGAATCAATGCGCATTTTCTTAGGCTATATTTCTAAAAGTGCCGACGAAATTGTTAAAGCAACTGAAGAGTTAAAGAAAAAGAATCTTATTGGCATGCGCCCACATGCCATTCTAATAAAAGACTATGAGCGTGAATGTGACGAAGTACAAAGAACTTCTATTAAGCAATTATTTTTAAATGAAAAAGATCCAATCCGCATCATTAAGTTTAAAGATATTTATGAACAACTTGAGGATATCGCTGATTATTGTCAAAACGTTGCCAACACAATGGAAACAATTATCATGCGTAACGCGTAACTAGGAGTGGGTCAAATACAATGAATACAATCATTATACTAACCGTATTGGTCGTCATCTTTGCCCTAACATTTGACTTTATTAATGGTTTCCATGATACAGCAAATGCTATCGCAACTTCGGTTTCCACAAGAGCATTGCCCCCACGTGTTGCCATTATTATGGCAGCGACGATGAACTTTATCGGTGCTATTACTTTTGTGGGTGTCGCAAAAGCGCTAACAAAAGATATTGTCGATCCGTTCTCTTTAAATGCTTTTGAAGGAGATACAACTGGTTCTGTCGTTATATTAGCCGCATTAATTTCAGCTATTATCTGGAACCTACTTACTTGGTACTTTGGTATTCCATCAAGTTCCTCACATACATTAATCGGTTCAATTGCCGGCGCAGCAGTTGCTTCTGCAGGCTTTAGCGTCCTTAATTATGGCGGTTTTACAAAAATCATTATGGCATTAGTATTGTCACCACTCATTGCAATTTGTGCCGGCTTTCTTATGATGACGCTGTTTAAATTATGGTTTAAAAACTTAAATTTATATCGTACGAATAAAGGCTTCCGGACAATGCAAATTTTCACAGCGGCTATCCAATCGTTTACGCACGGTACAAATGACGCCCAAAAAGCAATGGGGATTATGACAATGGCGCTAATTGCAGGAGGCTTGCATACTGGGGATGAAATTCCTTTTTGGATTCGAGCAGCGGCAGCAACTGCTATGGGTCTTGGTACTTCTATTGGTGGTTATAAAATTATTAAAACGGTCGGCGGTAAAATTATGAAAATCCGTCCTGTAAATGGCGTTGCAGCGGACTTAGCTTCTGCTACTGTTATTTTCGGTGCGACATTAGTACACTTACCAGTATCCACAACACACGTCATTTCTTCATCCATCATGGGTGTTGGTTCAGCACAACGAGTTCGTGGTGTTAACTGGGGAATGGCACGAAAAATTGTAACCACTTGGATTATTACAATGCCAATATCAGCTGTAATGGCATCCGTTATTTACTTTATATTATCTTTATTCTTTTAGAATTCACGGCACTCTCTGCTCACAGAAAGTGCCGTTTTTTCGGTGCCAGGCACTCACACAATTCTCATACAATTTGCTACAACGTCGTGCCCGCCGGAAAGCGCAGTGGATTTTTATGCTTTAGGGGGTTGTCGTTTGAGCAGACGTTTTAATTTGTCATTGTAATGGGCCAGGCATTCAAATAATTAATAACTCCCTCGCTTTGATACTTTTGGATACCCGAGTAAAAATCCACGGAGACTCCTGCGGGAACGCACGTAACGTAAGACGCAACAGGCGGCGCGGCAGCGACGGTTGCGACTTACGTCGTGCCCGCCGGAAAGCGCAGTGGATTTTTACGCTTTAGGGGGTTGTCTTTTAGAAAGAAGTTTTAACTTTGTCACACGACAAAAAGTGACACATCCTTTACACTAGTTTAAAAGGGGGATGCTTTATCGTTATGAAAACTTTTTCAGCTTTTATCACTGCACATGCAAAAGCTATCGTTGCCATTTGGATTGTTATTTTTATCGCAATGGCCGTGTTTGCTATACAGCTTCCTAGCAAACTGCATGGAGATGGCTTTTTTGTTGAAGCTGATCATACCTATGTCACAAATGAACTAGCCAAAACATTCGACTTACCTGCAGAAACAATCATGGTTGTTTTTGATCAAGCAAGCAATCAAAAAATCGAAAACACCCTACAAAAGCTAGAGGACATTGAAGAAGTTCATTCTATTCAGTCACCATTGGATGATTCCACTTTACAAAAGAATGGCATTTCCTATGCCATGGTACATTTTAAAAATAACATTGATAATTTGCCTGCTATCGTCAAAGAGGTTCGTGCTTTAGTTGAAGATGAAGGGATCAGTGTAACTGGTGGTCCTGTGATTTCGGAGGATATTAATGAAGCTAGCCAAAAGGACTTAGCATCCGCTGAAGCCATTGGTTTACCAATCGCTATTGTTGTGCTATTACTTGCTTTTGGTACTGTTGTAGCTGCGATTTTACCAATTTTAATCGGAGTTGTTACCGTTGTCACAGCATTCGGACTGTTGACGCTACTAAGTGGTAGCGTTAATTTATCCATCTTTGTGTTAAATATTGTACCAATGCTTGGACTTGCCCTAAGTATTGATTTCGCCCTACTATTTATTAATCGCTATCGTGAGGAGCGTAACCATTCAAGCATTGCTGAAGCTATACAAATCGCCATCCAAACAGCCGGTCGTTCTATTATTTTTTCTGCTGTTTGTGTCATGATTGGTCTTGGTGCCATGATTGTCATTGATGTAGAAATCTTCCGCAATATTGCCCTAGGTGGCACAATTGTCGTATTGTTTGCTGTGCTTTCCGGTCTCACTTTATTACCTGCGACAATGATGGTGTTAGGAGATCGCCTAAATAAATGGCGTATATTACGTGTAAAGCCAGGTGGCACGAATCGTTGGCACAGTTTTGCTGGCTTTGTTATGAAGCGACCTGTCTCTATTGTTATTGTCGCTTTATTATTACTTGGTATCGGGATGATTCCGTTAAAGGATATCAAACTTGCTATACCGCAAGTAGATTCTTTACCAACCAAATACGATGCCCGAGCAGCTTACGATAAATTAGATGAAACGTTTGGGCTCGGTGATACATCCGTTTTATATTTACTTGCAGAACGCCAAGATGGTTGGGAAGACGAGCAAGGAAGAAAGCTACTGTTTGATATACAAGAAAAACTGCTTAACGACCCGCTCGTTGATGAAGTATCAACGATTTATACAGCAGCCCAAATAAAATCACCAGAGGAATTAAACGCTTCCTTAAAAATGCCACAAATGGCAGAACAATTAAAAACAATTATTAATACTTTTTCAAAGGATACACAGCTATTTATTCCTATTACATTAAATGTAGCTGGTTCATCTTCAGCAGCACAGCAATTCGCCAGAACGTGGATGGACAAGGATTTAAATGTTGACTTCAAACTAGGTGGACAAGGGAAATTTAATCAAGAAATTTTTGATGAAATTGCTAGTAAAATAATATTTGCAGTTTCCATCATTATCGTGTCGACGTTCTTTATTTTGATGCTTGCCTTCCGTTCCATTTTAATTCCTCTCAAGGCAATCATTATGAATATAATCGGATTATCATCCGCGTTTGGCATACTAGTTTATATTTTCCAATATGGGCATTTTGGAATAGAGGCTGGAACAATTGTCCTTATTATTCCAGTTATCGTATTTTGCCTTGTATTTGGTTTAAGTATGGACTATGAGGTATTTTTAATCTCTCGCATACAGGAAGAATATCAAAAAGGGGCAGATAATACGCGTGCAACAGTGGATGGGCTAACATCTACTAGCCGTATCATTACATCTGCTGCGCTGATTATGATTGTTATTACAGGGGCATTTGCCTTTACTGATGTCATGCCTGTAAAGCAAATCGGTGTTGGTATTGCGATTGCCATCGCGATTGACGCGACCATTATTCGGCTTATGCTAGTGCCAAGCCTTATGAAGCTATTTGGTGATTGGAACTGGTGGCTACCATTTGCTAAGAAAAAGTAATGATGCACACAAAAAATCCGAGAACATGTAGTTACATTGTTCTCGGATTTTACGTTTAAAAAGATTGACGATACCACGCTCTTGCCGCCTCTACCTCTGGCATTGTGAGCTGATGTCCGTAGTTAAACCATGCTGTCGTTACATGAGCACCCGCTTTCGATAACAGCGACTCCAAATCTTCTGATTCCTGTGCAGTACACATTGGATCATTGGTTCCTGCACCTATAAATACCGGAATATTAGGTAACGCAGGTAGTTCGATGCCACGTCTTGGCACCATCGGATGATGTAAAATTGCCCCTGCTAATGCATCTTCAAAGTGGAATAATAAGCTTGCAGCAATATTGGCTCCGTTTGAATAACCAATCGCTACAATGCGCGTACGATCAAAACCATACTCCTCTGCTGCGGTTGCCAAAAAGCTTTGTAATTCTTGTGTACGGAAGATTAAATCTTCTATATCAAAAACACCTTCAGCTAAGCGACGGAAAAAACGAGGCATACCGTTTTCTAATACATTCCCTCGTACACTTAAAATATTGGCTGTTGCATCAATTTCCTTTGCAAGACTGATTAACGAATGCTCATCCCCACCTGTACCATGTAATAACAATAAGGTTGGCTTTGTTTCATCTGTACCTTTATGAAATAAATGTTGCATAAACCCATCACCTTTCAATTATCTTGAATTCGAGATAATTGTAGCCTGTGGTAATATTAAATTCAAACTTTTTGACTTATTTATTTCACGGTTTTCACTATTTGGCTGTTCTTGATTATTTTTATAAAAATTTTGAATCGTAAAAACTGAAAATAAACATGCAATGACTAAAACAACAATTACAATACCTACCAATTTTTTACCACTCATGTCGTTTCCCCCATATTACTTAGTTCTTTTTACGAAAGCCTTCTTCTAGTAAGTATTCTTTTGCAGCATCATATGTGCCAAAGGCTTCTTCTAAATTATCTCGATGATAGACATTCCAAGACCGTTGCTCAAACGCAAGCTCCAATTGATCACCTTCACGATTACGCCAAGTTTCAATAATCGGCTCTTCTACTTCTTGTTCCTCGCCTAAATAAGTAATGGCATCTTCGATAATGGCACGCAACTGGTGCTCATCATAATCGCGAATATTGACTAGTCCTTTATCATTTGCTTCATTTTCGTAGCGCAATAAATCTCCTATAAAGACAAAACCATTGCCATTTGGATGCAATTTTTCTACGACAATCGTCTTTTCAAACAAACTGTCCATATAATGATAATTCACTCGCTTCATCGAAATTTCTTTTTTCGTTAATTCGGAAAACGATTCAATTATCGCTTGTTTTTGTTCAAATGTTAGCATATATATGCTCCTTTTCTTTCATTGTAAATACAAGTATAGCTTATTTTCTACATAAATTAACATATAGACATAAAATGCTCATAAAAATAACTTCCATTCATTTCGAAGTTATCTTTATGAGCGTAAAGCATGCATACTGCTATATGCCATACATGCCAATGGTCATTTTCTAATTATTCAGGGCTGGTGACTTTTCTATCGATTGTACATTGCACTTTTGGCAAAGCGAATAACATCCGCCACATACAGCTCACGATACGGAACAAATTGTGCCGTACTGACAGGACGCACAAGTCGAGCTCGTTGCCCATCAGGGAAATATTCATACCCCTCAATATTTAGCGTGCCAGTTTTCCCTAAAAAGAATGCTTCCGCTTCATCAAGCTTTGCTCGAACAACACCCGAAACTTCCTCATATTGCAGCTCAAATGCATCCCAATTATCTTCAAACGGGTACAAATAGACATGACAAAATTCATTATCTATCATATTTTCAGATACGATGCTACAAGATGTCATCCCCATTTTGACGATGTCTTGAATATTGATTTTTAACCCTAATTCTTCTTTTACTTCGCGGATGCCTGCTTCCGCTGTCTCAACTGCTAGTAAATGCCCTGCTGCTGTAATATCTAGCAGCCCTGGATAATCCTTCTTTTGCGCACTACGGATTTGGAAATAAATATAGTTCTCGTTGACAAGCCAGCAGTGAAATGTCTCATGCCACAAGCCCTTCTCATGTACTTCAGCCCGTGTAGCCGTTCCAATTTGTTCATGCTGCTCATTAAAAACTTTAACAATTTCTTGTTCCACTTTTATTCGACCCCTATACTGACTTCGTAGCCTTTTTCTTTATCGCATTTCGTTCATCATAAATATTCGAAACAATTACTTTTAGTACCGCATAGAATGGTACCGCAATAATAATCCCAATAAAGCCTGCTATATTACCTGCTGCTAAAATAATCGTAATAACTGTTAACGGATGGATATCAAGCGATTTCCCCATAACATTAGGCGTAATAAAGTTACTATCAATCTGCTGCGCAATAAGTGTAACAACGCATACCCACACAACAAGCATTGGATCTTGAATCACTGCTACAATGACTGCTGGTGCAAGGGCAATCCACGGTCCAATAAACGGAATCATATTCATAAAGAAAGCAAAAATCACGAGCAATAATGAATACTCTAAGCCAATTATTAAATACCCAACATACATGATAAGTGCTAGTAAAAAACTGATTTGCAGTTGCCCTTGAATATAGCTACGCAATACATCGTCTATTTCACTTAATGTCTTTTTAATCCATTCACGACGCTCGCCAGTAAAATATTTATAAATGGAAGGCGCAAATTTCTCATGGTCCTTCAACATAAAAATGAAGAAAAATGGAATTAAAATCGCTAGTAAAGAAACTGACACCAGTGATTGGATAAATGATACAAGCCATTTACTTGCTACGACAGCAATACTCTGTACAGAATTGGCTAGATTATCAATAAAATCGGTTATTTGCGGAGGTAAATTATCCTTATTGCTGAACAAGCTAAACACATAATCAGTTGCCTCTTGAATACTTGAACTAATCAGTGGTGCATTTTTTGCCAGATTATTAAGCTGTGTAGCAATCGGATTACCAATAATCCAACCAAAGCCGACTACTATGGCAATCAGTCCAACGACAATTGTTAAAATACTCGACCACCTTGGCCATCTACGCTTTTCTAAAAAACGTTGAATTGGCTCTGTCACATAATACAACACACCCCCAAGTAGTAACGGCACAAAAATCGCTTTTAAAATCATAGCAAGCGGTGTGAAAATCCAATGAATCTCTATAAAATATTTAAGTATTAGTAAAACTAGTAAAATCCCTATACCTACTTGGAACCATACCTTCCTCGTCACTTTCTTCACTTCCTTTTATCACAGTTACTGAAAATACTACTTATATATTAACCATTTCGCAAGTATCCTAGTATCTATTACAAAGATAACAAGCAAAAAAACAACTTATCTTGGACAATTTTTATAGAAAACACTCTCAAGTAGCTCCGTAGGGACAAAGAGAAAAAGTGTTAGATTGACAGCCATCAATCTAACACTTTTTCTCTATCGTTGATGTCCGCTACGACGGTGCTTTCCGCGGGCACACACGTAAGCCGCAACCCTCGCTTACGCGCTGAATGCCAGCGTCTTACGCTGTGTGCGTTCTGAGCAGGAGTCACCGCCTTTTGCTACCATCAACTAGCGTTCTTTGCGGAACTTGTTCTACTAAGTCATAAAACAGGTTCTACAACTTTGTATCATCCACTGAATTTAAGTAATCCTCAATCACACCGATTACTGATTCTACACAGCCATCCTCAAACGGTGAAATTAGGCCAGCTTCCTTCACAAGCTTTGTAAATGACATAGAGCCGCCTAAGCCACATAAATGGATATAATCCTTCCAAGCAGCGTCAAACTCTTCACGTGAGCGTTTCCAGAATTGGAACGCACAGATTTGCGCTAATGTGTAGTCAATATAATAGAATGGACTTGCATAAATATGTGCCTGACGTTGCCATATACCACCTGACTCTAAGTAGCTATTGCCATCATAGTCACGGTGTGGTAAATAGGTTTGCTCGATTTTTTTCCATGCAGCTTTACGCTCAGCTGGTGTCATTTCTGGATTTTCATAAATAACATGTTGGAATTCATCAACAGCAACACCGTAAGGAAGAAATAATAAGCCACTGCTTAAATGTGTAAATTTATATTTCTCCGTGTCTTCTTTGAAGAATAGTTCCATCCAAGGCCATGTGAAAAACTCCATACTCATCGAATGGATTTCGCATGATTCATAGGTTGGCCATAAATATTCAGGGATGCCAATATCACGGCTTGAGAATACTTGGAAGGCATGTCCAGCCTCATGTGTTAACACATCAATATCACCTGATGTCCCGTTAAAGTTCGAGAAAATAAATGGCGAATGGTAATTTTCAATAAATGTACAATAGCCGCCACTTTCTTTCCCCTTCTTCGCTACTAAGTCCATTAAGTCATGGTCAATCATAAAGTTGAAAAATTCACCCGTTTCAGGAGATAATTCTTCATACATTTTTTTACCGTTTGCCACAATCCAATTTGCGTCACCTTTTGGCGTAGCATTACCTGTTAAGAAGTTTAACGCTTCATCATAAAACTTTAGTTCGGGAATCCCGATTCGCTTTGCTTGACGCTCAAATAGTTTTGTTGCAACTGGCACGATTAAATCACGCACTTGGTCACGGAATTTCTTAACCATTTCAGCATTATAATCAATTCGGTTCATACGGATATAGCCAAGCTCTACATAATTTTGATAGCCTAATTTTACAGCAATTTCATGACGCACTTTGACTAGCTCATCATATAAGCGATCAAATTCCGCTTCATGCTCAGCAAAGAAGCCAAAACGAGCTTCTGTAGCAGCCTTACGCATTGCTCGATCTGTCGATTCTGTATAAGGGCCTAATTGGGCTAGCGTTAATGTTTCGCCGTTAAAGTCGATTTGTGCTGAAGCAACTAGTTTATTATATTCTGATACTAGTTTGTTTTCCTTTTGCATTAAATCAATGACTTTCGGTGAAAATCCTTTAATTTGATAGGATGCTAAATCAAATAACTGTTGCCCCCATTTTTCCTCTAACTGCTCGCGGAATGGTGAAGCGATTAATGCTTTATAATATTCGGTTGTGATTTCTTCTAGCTCAGGGCCTACTTCATCAAAATAGTCACGTTCTTCTTGATAAAATGAATCGTGGGTATCAATCGATGCTCGAATGTAGACGAGGTTAGCCATTGTCGCATATTCATTACTTAGTTCATTTAATTTTTCGATTAGCTCGCTTTGTGCCTCAACCGTTTGTGCTTCTTTAAATTGCTCGATTAAAGCTAACTGTTGCTCTTTCATCGCCTCCACGTTCGGACGACTGTATACATAATCTTTAAACGTTGTCATAGAAGTACCCTCTTTCTGTCGTTTAGTCATTATATTTCTATTATATGCCAAATATATAAAGGAAAGAAAGTAAATATATTATTAATGACCAATGATATATGTTTTTAATAATGCCGCTCTTTCACGTAGTCTTAACTTCGCTTCCACAGATTTTGGGGTTTTGGCAACAACGACATCTGCCTCTAAATCAAGCTTCTTCGCTAAATACTTCGCTCGTTGTAAATGGAAATCATTCGAGACAATCGTAATTTGCTTTGTCCCTGCTGGTAGTAATTCTTTTGAAAATAATAAGTTTTCATAGGTCGATGTGGATTGCTCTTCCATTAAAATTCGTTCAGCTTCAATGCCCTTCTCTTCTAGGTAGGTAAACATTGCAGATGCCTCTGTTCTATCCTCATCTGTTCCCTGTCCACCCGAGACGATTACCTTAACATGTGGGTATTTATTGAGGTAGGTTACAGCCTCTTCCAATCTACTTTTTAAAGATAGTGATAATACACCACCTGGCTTTACTTTTGCTCCAAGCACGATAACATATGGTGCCGTTCCATCTGCAACTGGCTGTGTGCCTTGTTTCATTTCTTGTCCTAACCATATATAAAGAGCACTACCTATACAAACAACAATTATAATGCCTCCCACTAGCCACCTTTTCACATGCAACACCCCTTTATACTAACAACGTCTTGCCTATAAAAAAGATGCTTGTACAAAAGAGAAAAGGTGTTAGATTGACTGCCATCAATCTAACACTTTTTTGCTGCGCCGTTATTGTCCGCTTCGGCGGTGCTTTCCGCGGGCACACACGTAAGCCGCAACCCTCGCTATCGCGCGGAATGCCCGCGTCTTACGCTGCGTGCGTCCCGCAGGAGTCACCGCCTCCGCTACCAACAACTAGTGAACACTTCTAATTTTTTATTTATTGCAAAAGCAAGAATAGCTAAGTTAGCTAGTTCTCCATATAGCAAAAATTTATGAACAGCTTTCCTCTGTTCCTTAAATTTTTTTAGTTATGTCCGAGCCTCTAATTGGTTATCTTATTGTAAAGCGTTGAATAGATTCCTGTAATGCTGAAATTTCGTCTGTTAAATCATTGGATGATTCGCTAACAAGCTGAATAGCTCTCTGTTGCTCGTCAACAGATGCCGTGACTTCTTCAGAGGAAGCCGCATTTTTCTCACTAATTAGCGCGATGCTTTCAATCGATTGCATAATATCTTCTTTAGAGCCATTTAAATATTCTACGCCCGCCGTCATCTCTCCAATATTTACTATAATCTCTCCGACAGACGCTTCTATTTCATTAAATGAAGATTCCATTATACTAACTGAATTATTTTGCTCACGGACAATGATACTTGTTTTTTGCATCTCATCGTTTACTAAGTTCGTTTCACTTTCAATCCCTCGTAACGTTGTGCGTACTAAATCTGTTGCAACAGATGTTTGATCTGCTAGCTTACGTACTTCTTCGGCTACTACAGCAAAGCCTTTGCCATGCTCCCCAGCACGTGCCGCTTCAATCGATGCATTTAATGCAAGAAGATTCGTTTGATCGGAAATTTCATTGATAGTGCCCACAATACCTTCAATTTCTCTTACTTTAACAATTAAGCTATTGAACACTGTTTGAACACTATTAATAAGCGCCGACGATTCTTGTGATTTGTGTTTTAAACTGTTTAAATTCACAAGCCCTTCTTCATTGGACTGTTTCATTTTTTGAGAAGCATCCAACATTAATTCATTTTTATCATGTAGCTCTACAATTTGCTGTGCAAATGCAATCGCTGTACGATTCGTATCTTCTGCATCTGATGCTTGTTTCACTGCTCCTCTTGATACCTCATTAATCGCTTTCACAATTTCATCACCGTAAGCATTAGTCTCCTCTGCAACGGCTGTTAAATTGGATGAAGTAGATTGAATTTCAACAATGGCTTCTTCAACATCTGTAATTAATGTCTTTAATTGATCTACCATTTCATTAAAGCCTGTGTTTAATTGCCCAATCTCATCTGATCGTTGTAGGTTTTCAATTTCTACCGTTAAATTACCTTGTGCCACTTCATGAACACGCTTCGATAATTTTTTAACCGGTAAAGCCAGATGTCTAGATACAAAAATTACAATAACGGTACCAATAATAATGGCGCCCAATAACGTTAGACCAATAACCAATAACAGTGAATTGGCTTCCTTATTAAAATCTTGCATATATGTACCAGATGCTACGATCCATCCCCAATGCGGATCTTTTGCAGAGTAAATAATTTTATCTGCTAATACGTCCTGACCTGGAAGTGTAAACTCATATTCCGTAAAGCCACCGCCTTCTATTGCTCGCTTGGTTACATCACGAATAAAGTACTTTCCACTGCTATCTTGATCATCCCACAAGTTATCCCCTTCGCGAGTAGGATGCGTTGTTAACGTTCCTTTGTCGTCTAAAACATAGATATAACCATACTCTCCTAGATTACCAGGATAATTAATTGGTCGTTTTCCCTCACTATCCTTTGGACCAAGCAGCGCTTCTCGTACTCTTTCCTGCGCAACCTCCAAAGGGATGTCACCTTTTTCTACACTTTCATTTGCAAGTTCGATTAATTGTAAAGTAGACTCAACACTATTTTGAATAACTTGTTCGCCTAAACCTTCCATACCATCCTTTGCTTTCCCATAACTGACTATACCAATGATTAAGCTCGGCACTATTAGTAATGCCATTGAAACGATAATTAATTTCCCCTGTATTGAACGTAAAAATTTCATGCTTTACACCCCTTTTTACTTCGTTCATTTAAAGCATTAATATTAATCTATATTATGGAATGGTTTTATAGTTTACACAATATGTATTTCACAATAAATGTGTAGAATACTCACCTTTTCGTTTAAATATGCTAATATACACATTTTTTCGCACAGAAAAAAAACTATCTTTCTACAGGGATACAATGCGTAGAAAAATAGTTTTTTGATATTCTTTATAATTTAAATGTATTAATCGCTTCAATTACTTCCTTAGATGTGCGTTCCAAAATTTCTACTACTTCATTTAATTCTGAAACCATTGCCACCTGTAAATCTGAAGCAGTTGCAACTTCTTTCGTACCTAAGGCACTTTGCTGCGCAATATTTTGCATTTGCTCTATCGTCGCTAAGATTTCTTCCGAACCGGCTGACATTTCTTCGATTACTGCAGAATCATCTTGAATTTTATTGTTAACCATTGCAACCGATTGTAAAATTTGTGAAAGGCTTGTACCAATTTGTTGCACCGCTGCATTCCCCGCTTGCACATCTTCCGTACTTTGTGCCATTTCAGAAAGAGCACGGTCCGTAATATCTTTAAAGCTTACTAAATGTTTTTGAATATCATCAGCAGAAGTCTTAGACATTTCAGCCAACTTACGTACTTCATCTGCTACTACTGCAAAGCCTTTTCCAGCTTCCCCAGCTCTCGCCGCTTCAATAGCAGCATTTAATGCAAGTAGGTTTGTTTGATCGGCAATATTGGTAATGACTAGCACCATATCTTCAATTGAACGGAATTTATTGCCCATCTCTTCAACATGTCCTGCTGTACGCAACACAGAAGATTCAACATTTTGGATTTGCGAAATAACCTCTTGAGAATGGTTTACATTGGACTCTACTAATCCCGTCATGGCACTGGAAGACTCAGCGATTTCGGAAGTTGTATCAGCTAAACGTTGGATGCCAATGGACATTTCATTCATTGTTAACAAAACCTCATTATTGTTTTGCTGGTGCTGTTCACTACCTGCCGCAATTTCAATAATACGGTCTGCAATTTTTGAGTTGGATGCTTCAACCTGCTGTGAAGTAGCATCTATTTTGCCTACAACTTCTCGTAAAGCAACCGTGCGAAGCTGAATCGTTTGGAAAGTGTCTTTTAATTTTATCAGCGATTCCTTAAAAGCATTGGCGAAAACGGCAATTTCATTTTTACCTTTAAACTGTAGTTTCTCGACTGCTTCGGTTGCTTGAACAATATCACCGCGTGCAAAGCATTCAGCAGCTTCACCTAAAGAACTAAGTGGTTTTAATGAACGGTTAATATAACGATACATGATGTACATTCCAACCAGAGTTAATACTAACATAATCGCAATAAGGGCTGGTAAAACTGAAGTTAATACAGTATTCGTTACGCCACTTACTTGTGTCGCCTCAATATCTACACCAACAAAGGCAACAATCGTACCGGATTCATCTTTTAATGGCACCGTACCCGATAAATAATCTCCAAAGTCACTATGTAATATTGCGGAATAATAGCTACCTGTCGCCATTACTTTTTCAAGATCCTTATAGTAAGTAGAAGATGATTCCGAATTAATAGCACCTGCATTTTCTTGGTCATCATTAGGCATACCATCTACTAAAAATCTTACTTTCTGATCTTCCTTTGGTACCGCAAATGTATAAGCATAAAGCACACCATTTTTTTCTCGTAAATCGTTTAATTGCTCTCTTAGCTCCCAGTAAAGTTTAGACTCCGATGGTTTTTTCGAAAGCTCAATATAATCGTCCGCATTTAACTGTTTTGCAATGTTTTCTGCTACCGCTACTGCCTGCGAGCCCATTGTTTTATTTACAGATGATTTGGCCGTGTAAATCGTCGTGACGATAAAACCAATTAATAAAGCGACTAATGTCATTAATGAAATTAAAATAATTTTATTACTTAACTTATTTGTTCTGCTCATATTTTTGGCACACTTTCCTTCTTCATTTTGCTAGTATAATAACTAATTATTACCTAAAAATTTATTTTTTCAACTATTTTGACTTTAATACTATAATATTATTACTAGCCAAGCGCATAATGCGAGTAGTGTAACAAGCAGTGTCGGGATCGTTAGGATAATACCTATTTTAAAGTACTGCCCCCAACTAATTTTAATACCTTTTTGTGCCAATATATGCAGCCATAACAATGTAGCTAAGGAACCAATCGGCGTTATTTTCGGCCCTAGATTCGTGCCTATAACATTAGCATAAATAAGTCCTGCTTTGATTGTTCCTGTTGCACTTGTTTCAGCAATAGCTAAAGCATCTATCATCACCGTCGGCAAATTATTCATAACTGCTGATAAAATGGCTGCTACAAACCCCATCGTTAGCGTCGCTACAAATAAGCCTTGCTGAACGGCATGCTCTAACAAATCGGCTAACAACCCCGTAAGCCCTACATTTTTCAAACCATAAACGACTACGTACATTCCTATTGAAAAGAACACTATACTCCACGGGGCACCTTTCATAACCCTCTGCGTATCAATATTTTTACTTCTCTGTGCCAACCATAAAAAAATTAGCGCAACACTACATAAAATAAATGACACTGGAATAATAAAATATTCACTAAATAAAAACCCAATTAATAATATTGCTATAACGTACCACGAGATGTGGAATAATTTTTTATCTCGAATGGCAACAGTTGGTTGAACCACCGCCTCCATCGAGTACTGCTTCGGAATAGCCTTTCTGAAAAAAACATATAGCACGAGTATACTAGCTATTAAAGAAACGATATTCGGCACTACCATATGCACCGCATATTCTGTAAAGCCAATATCAAAAAAATCCGCTGATACAATATTTGTTAAATTACTAATCACCAGTGGTAATGATGTTGTATCTGCTATAAATCCACTTGCAATAATAAACGGAAAAACTTTTTGCTCTGTTAAGTTTAACTTTCGTACCATCGCTAATACGATTGGCGTTAATATCAATGCTGCACCATCGTTCGCAAATAGTGCTGAAACAATCGCTCCTAAGCAACCTATATAGATGAATAAGCGAATGCCACTACCTCTTGCAAGTCGTGCCATATGTAATGCAGCCCATTCAAAAAATCCGATTTCATCCAAAATAAGAGAAATAATAATAATGCCTATAAATGATAATGTAGCATTCCACACAATGTCAGTTACCGCCACGACATCATGCCATGTTACAACCCCCAACATTAAGGCAAATGCTGCACCGATACAGGCAGACCATCCAATAGATAATTTACGTGGTTGCACAATGACTAAAAATAACGTCACTAAAAAAATAACGATTGCGAATAAGGTTTGCACAATTCTCCCCCTTAATAAATTTCCACATTTGCTTATCAATGCCCATTATCACCCGAGCATACGCAAAAAGCACCTTCTTTAACCTATGGTATCCACTGATTTTTAATCTTTATGAGACGAAACTCTTTTAGAGTTGGAGGGCTTTTTGCTGGAGTATGTAAAAACCAGTAGCAATGGTTTGCTACTGGCCTGACTGATAATAAAAACTATTCACCTAAATCAGCGTTATGGTAAACGTTTTGTACATCATCTAAATCTTCTAAAGCATCAATTAATTTTTCAAATTTTGCTACATCGTCACCTGTTAATGTAACTTCTGTTTGAGGAAGCATCGAAAGCTCTGCAACGGTAAATTCTTGAACACCTGCCGCCTTTAGTGCTTCTTGCGCAGCAAAGAATTGATCGGGCTCAGCGTAAACGATAACCGTCTCTTCTTCTTCAAGAATATCACGTGCATCGACATCTGCTTCCATTAAAATTTCAAGCACTTCATCTGCAGTCTTACCTTCTAAACCAATAACTGCTGTTGAATCGAACATATAGGCAACAGAACCACTTACACCCATGTTACCGTTGTTTTTACCAAATGCCGCACGTACATCAGATGCAGTACGGTTCACATTGTTTGTTAAAGCATCAACGATTAGCATTGTACCAGCTGGTCCAAAACCTTCGTAGCGTAATTCATCGAAGCTTTCGTCACCGCCACCTTTTGCTTTTTCGATAGCTTTTTCAATAATATGTTTAGGAACACTGTAAGTTTTAGCACGTTCAAGAACAACTTTAAGAGCGCGATTTGATTCAGGATCTGGTTCGCCTGATTTTGCTGCTACATAAATTTCACGACCAAATTTTGCATTAACACGACTTGTGCTTTGGTCTTTTGACGCCTTCTTTTCTTTAATATTGTTCCACTTACGACCCATTGTTTCCACTCTCTTTCAAAAATAAAGTTTATAAAATCATAGATGCACATCTACACATCTGCAAATGGTATTTAAATACTTTTCGTATCTTTACTCTGCAAATAATAACATATTGATGCTTCCAAAGCTAGATATACCAATGTTTAAGGTAATATTTTCACAAGGGAAAAATCACATAATATTTTCCATTTTAATACAAAAATAAGCGTAAAGTTAGTGCCTATAACTTGTTGTCAAACTTAATTTTTTGTAATAATGCCTGACAGCCCTCTAATACTAGTTCATAAGTTTCCTGAAAATCACCTGTATAGTATGGATCAGGTACATCCATTTGATGGTCCGTTAAATCTAAAAAACGAAAAATCTTCGGTGAATCAGGATTACCTAGCATCGTAAAAATATTACGTACATTATTTTCATCCATTCCTACAATATAATCAAATTGATCAAAATCATGCTTTTGTAGCTGTCTTCCTTGCATTCCCTTTGTCGCTATACCATATTCTCGTAACTTGTCTTGTGTGCCACGGTGGGGTGGCTCCCCGATATGCCATAAGCTTGTTGCAGCGGAATCTACGTCGATTTTGTCGGTCAACTGTGCTTTTTCTATTAAATCTCGCATGACTGCCTCGGCCATTGGCGAGCGACAAATATTCCCTAGGCAAACAAAAAGTACACGTATCATCAAAAATACCTCCTACGACAAAGCACCCAAAATCAACGAGATTCTGAGTGCTTACTGTATTATTTTTTATCTGCTGCAATGCGTTTATTTAATTCTTCTGTTAAAGCTACTAACTCATGTTCAAGATGGTGTGTAAATTCCTCACGACCTTCTTTTCCCTTCCCTGTCACATAAAACGGCTCTCCATAGATAAGATAACCCTTTCCTCTTTTAAAGACATCGCCCGCATTTCGCGCTCCAACGTAAGCGGCTGGAACGATTTGAGTTTTGGACAGTTGTGCTATCGTGATGGCACCCTGCTTTAAATCTGTTCCTTCTGAATTACGCGTACCTGAAGGGAAAATCCCAACAATCTTTCCCTCTTTCAGCAGCTGTGAGGGAATTTTGATCACACTTGGTCCGGGATTATCACGATCAACAGGAAAGGCATTTAAATGATTAATAAGCCATCCTAGTCCTTTGATATCAAATAATTGCTTTTTCGCCATAAAGTGAATTTCACGAGGCATGACCGCAACACCTAAATTTAATATATCCACATATCCTGTATGTGTACACGCAATAATAAACCCACCATCCTTCGGTAAGTTATGCGCATCATATACACGAGCCTTTGAACCTGTTAATTTTAATATTAATTTGACAAGATTTGCCGTAAATTTATACACTGTTTTATTCCTACCTTATTCAATAGTTATTACTATTGTAATCGAAAAGTGCTGTATACCGCAATTGTCCAAGTCAAATCGATCTAATTTAGACCTGACCGATTAACTGCGCATTTGGTTAGCTACTGCACTGCTATTTGCTGTGCTTTATGCCAGCCCATCGGCGTCATTTCTAGCAATGCTGGTACAAGCATTGCAGCAAGTGGAACCGTATAAGTAATGCGCTCTACTGTAACCTTTGTAAAACTTTCACGAAAGCGTTCGACCGTTTGCTCATTGGAGTACGTTTCTTGAGCCGAATCAGCGTAGAGTTGCGCTCGTAATTGTTGCAAATAACCACTTTGCGGAACCACTTTTATAACGCATCCTCCAGTTGTAAGTAGTCGTTTAAATTCTTCATAATTTGCTGGGGACAAAATATTTAATATGACATCGAAGCTATGCTTAGCAAAGGGACTTTTCGCTAAATCTCCTACACACCAAATTTGCTCTGGGTAATGGCGAGCAGCAGCAAGGATTCCCTCTTTTGCAATATCAATGCCTACACCGATACCATCTCTTTCAGACAGTATGCGAGCTAAATGCGAACCCTCTCCACAGCCGGTATCCAGCACCGTTTTTGCTTGTCCTATTAATTCTGCTATTTTCTCCTCTAGAGGATCGTACAACCCACTATCAATTATCTTTTTGCGGGATTCAAAAAGATCCTTGCTATATTTAGAGGTTGCTCCATGCGTTAGCATATTGACATAGCCTTGCTTGGCGATATCAAAAGAATGGTTTGCTGTACATGTCAACCTCCCTTGCTCATACACTTGCATGGACTCCTGACAAATTGGACAAGCAAATAGCTCAATATTTGCATTTATTAATGCCGCTCCTGCAGCTCGTTTAGAAATGGCTCCCATTTAATTTCCCTCCTTTTTTTCTGTTGGCGAAACAATGGCAAAACGCTCCCATTTTCTACTTTTCCACCTAAAGTATACGATAATAGCACGCATCCATTCATCTGCTGAAATAGCTAACCAAATCCCTACTAATCCCCAATCTAAAACAAATACAAATAAGTAGCCAAGTGGCAAACTCATACATACCATTGATAAAAAACCGATTTTGACAGGAAACCTTGCATCACCTGAAGCACGTAATGAATTAATAACGACGATATTCATTGTACGACCTGTTTCTAACAAAATACTTAATGCTAAGACAGATCCGCCGATCGCGATAATCTCTGGATTATCTGTAAATAAGCTCATGAACTGCGTACGGAAAATTGTGACAACACTCACCATAAGGATTGTGAAAATAAAAGCTGAGCGCACGCTTATCCATAATTGATGATAGGCCTCATCTTTTTTACCTGCCCCCACATATCGACCTATAATAATCGCCGTCCCTGTACCGATTGCAACTGCAAATAAGTATGTAAACATTGAAATATTCATGGCATATTGTCTTGCTGCAAGCGTCTCAGCACCTATATAAGTTGCGTAATAAAGGAAGACAATTTGGCAAAATTGGTAGAGCACTTGCTCAAAAGCAGATGGTAAACCGATATTTAAAATTTTTCGGACATATTCTTTTGAATAGCTGAAATAGTATTCTATTTTCACACGTATCTCCATCACCTGATACAACAGCCACGAAAAAACAAGTACCGCCAATCCACGGCTAATAATGGAGGAAATCGCAGCGCCCTTAACACCCAATTCTGGCAGTCCAAAATTCCCAAAAATTAATCCGTAATTTAAGATAACATGAATAACATTCATTCCAAGCGAAACGTACATGGTCTGTTTCGTCCAACCATGGACACGAATAATGGCTGCTAACGCATTAATAATAGCCTGTAAAAAAATAAAACTACCTATAATGACTAAATAGCTTTGCGCATATTGCAAAACATCGCCCTTTAAATTCATCATCGTCATTAAATGGCTTGAGCCAAAGAAAAAAATCACACTCATAATAAGCCCAACAATTACGTTCATCGTAACGGCTAATGCCGAAATTTTTGTAGCCTCTAAATAGCGTTTCGAACCTAAATATTGCGATACAACAATTGCAGCACCATTGCCCACCACTTCAAGTATTAATATCGCAATATGAATATATTGATTGGCGGCACCAACACCTGAAACTGCATTATCCGACAAAGCACTTAACATAAATGTATCGGCTAATCCCATTAACATAAATAAAAAAACTTCCAAAAAGATCGGCCATGTTAAATGAAATAAACTAAACTGGTCGGTCGAATGTTTCTCTCTCATCGCATGTCCCAACTACTTCACTCTCTCTATCCATTACATAAAAATCTATTGTATCTTATCACAGATTGGCTTGTTGTATAGGATAGGTAATACAAAAATAATTGCATAGCTTACAAAAAAATCCCTCTCACTGCATGGCTGTGAAAGGGTGTCTTATTAACATAAGCAATTTTCTTGTAATTGCTGTCGTTTTTCTGTTGTTAAGCCAAATTCTTGCTCTAAAAATACGTTTTTTGAACCGTATCGACTATCCATAGCATCAAAGGCGGCTTGCAAATAATCCTCGCGCGCTGACATTAGTGCGTGAAACTGCTGTAATTCATGATCATTAAAAGTATCTTGGATTGCCTGTGCCATGCGTTCTACCATTGGGCGTAAGTAAATATTTGTTTCTAAATAGTCTTGCATAATGGTTTCCTCTGGCACATCTAATGCTAGCAAAATAAGAGCTCCTCCAATACCTGTTCGATCTTTGCCTACTGCACAATGATGAACTAGACCTAGATTATCTGGATTTTGGATGGTTGCCATTAATTTTTTAAATGATACATTGTTAAATGGCATTTGTGCATAAAAATCTCGGAACATCTCAGGACTTACAACTTTATAAAAATTGTGACCACCAGTATTTGTTGGCATCTCAAACGCATGATTTCCCTTTGCAGGAATTTGAATATACTTTGCATCCTTGAATGTTGGATTAGGGTTATTTCGTGCCTCGTGTTCATCTCGGTAATCAAAAATTGTTTTTACCCCTAATGTTTCAAAGCGCACCTTATCCGCTGGTGTCATCTTACCAAGTGCAGCTGAACGATATAGCAAGCCATTCTTTACGATACGACCATCCCTCGTCTTATAGCCACCCATGTCGCGGAAATTCAAGACTGCCTCAAACGGAATAACTTTCATGTCAAACTGTGTCATCCACTACGCCTCCCTTATGTTAGCAATCATTTCTACTTCTATTTTATAGAACAAACAAAGAGAATACCAATTATCCAATGCCTTATTTATTCAACTATATTTATTTTAAAAGATGAATAACGCTATTGTCCGCTAAGGCGAATACTCTCTACAAAGGAAGAAATGCCAGCAGGCAACAACGGCATAGCAAAAACAGATAATGGGACAAAAGAGAAAAAGTGTTAGATTGATGGCAGTCAATCTAACACTTTTTTGCTGCGCCGTTATTGTCCGCTTCGGCGGTGCTTTCTGCGGGCACACCGTAAGCCGCAACCCTCGCTACGCGCGGTCTGTTGCGGCTAACATAATGTGCTTTTCCCGCTAGAGTCACCACCTCCGCTACCAACAACTAGGGAACCCTTCTAATTTATTATTCATTGCAAAAGAAATAATAGTAAATATGTTCTATATATTTTCTTAGCAAAAATTTATCAAAACCAATGTACCTCTATTTAAGATTTTAAGGTTATGTCCCAGCCTCTTTTCTCTTTTGCCTAAAGCTAATATGAAAGGTTCTTTACCGTTTATCCTTATTTAAATAACTCAGGATATACAGCTTTTGCAATCATCTCAACAGCTTCCCCGATACGAGGTCCAGGACGATTTGAAATATCTGTATCAATAGCATTTACTGCTTTATCTTGAATAGCTGTAATCGTATTCCATCCATCACGTCCTAGAATTTCCCCTACTGGGTCTTTTACATAGTTGACCGTTGTTAAAATAACTTGAGGGTTTTTCGCAATAACATCTTCCTCTGCAACCTTTACCCATCCTGTTTGGTCACCAAATACATTGTTGACATTTGCAGCATTTAAAATTTCCTGTTGGAAAGTACCAGCTGCTGTTGTATAAATATCAGGTTTTGGGCTAATTTCTAAGTAAACATTTTTTGGTGTTTCTACACTTTTTACTTTTGCTTGAACATCAGCAATTTTCGCTTTAATCTCTTTGTTTAATTGCTCGCCTTTATCTTGTACACCCATCACTTCAGCAAGTTGTTGAATATCTCCATAAACATCTTCAAATGATGCAGCTGATTGAATAACAAATACTTTCACACCTGCATCTTCAAGACCTTTTAGTGCATCTAGTGTCTCTTCATTTCCTGTAGAGTACGCAATGACAACATCTGGCTTTAAGGCTACAATTCGTTCGCTATTAAATGTCACTGAATCTGACACACGTTCGATGTTTTTTGCTTCTTCTGGGTACGTATCATATTCTGTAGCTCCGACAACTTTATCGCCAACACCTAGTGCAAATAAAATTTCTGTGTTACTTGGTTGTAATGACACAACAGTTTTCGGTACTGCATCAAATGCTACTTCTACATCGCGATCATCCTTAACTTTATAGCCACTTTGCTCAACTTGTTGGTCCGATTTAGATGTATCGTCATTTTTCGCTTTATCTGCTGTGCCGCATCCTGTCAATACAAGCGCAAGCATTAACACAGTAAGCCATTGGAATTTTAATAGTTTTTTCACTTTATTCATTCTCCTTCTTTTTCTTCATTGGATATGATTTGCTAATAAACGGGATTTCAGCGATTCCAGCCTGTTGATTCATGTAAACAGCCATAACAAAAAATACATTAGCTAGTAATCCTAAGTAGTCGAAAAGAATGGCCGGTACTTCCCTTTCCTCTGACACTTTATGTAGCACGCGGTACGATTTTTTTGCCTCACTCCGACATAAGTGAAGCGCAGTTGCAGCCCCCGTGCCTTGTGGCAAAACAAAATTTTGTATTTGTTCCTTTACATGTCCTACATAAAAATCATAACGATCACTGAGCCATGACAAATCTTCTTCCGTTACCGCAAGTTTGCCACGTACCGAGCCGTTGACATGGTATGCCATTGGCAAAATAGTCAATAAATCTGCCCCGACTAGTTCAACTTCTTCGGCTTTTACAGCAGCCAATGCTACACCGATATGCGTTGTTAAACTATCTGTACGGATTTCAAAATCAACTGTAGATATTTTTTCACGCATGAACGGGTAACAAGAATAACGCGCATCTTTTTTCATCTGTAATCCCTTCTTTCTTTCATGAACAGATTTTGCTTAAAAGGTGCATAAAAAAACGTCGCTCCCTAGGGAACGACGAAAATAGCATATATAGTGTTGTCTGACGAAGACAGCTAATGTATTTGCCGTATATCCTCCTAGCTTCCGAAGAGTTTTTATACATTAAATAACGGTCGGTCTCCTGGCTCGTACAGTTAGCTACCTTCATTTCGTAGCGCTCATAAAGCCTTCCCATCCTGTTGTCTTTGGACAGTGGCATGTATTATGATTTTTGTACTTACAGTTGCGGAAACAGCTTCGGTCTTACACCGAATTCCCGATTATGCTAAAATTAGCACCATTATTCTGCAAGAATTATTCACTTGAATAGCAGTTTATCATATATGGATTTAAAAAAATAGTTATGAGATTGAAGTATAATCGAATATATCCACACCGTACTTAGCACTATTTCTACATAGTGACCAGCTATTCGTTATTCTTTCCTAATAATTCTGACTAAAAGAACTAGCTATAAAATTTTTTCAATTGCTTGCTCAATATCTAGTTGGGAATCGGTTGGTTCGAAGCGTTCAACTATATTGCCTTGATTATCTACTAAAAATTTCGTAAAGTTCCAACGAATATTACGCCCATCTAAAAAGCTAGGAGCGATTTGGATAATTGATTCCGCTAACATCTTTTCCTGCATATTGGCTTTGCCGAATTCACGAAAATCTACTTCGTGCTTTAAATAATTGAATAATGGATGTGTCCCCTCGCCATTTACTTGAACTATTTCAAAGATTGGGAATGTTACCCCGTAGTTAATTTGACAAAGTTTAATCGTCTTTGCTCCATCTTCTGGGTTTTGTTCTCCAAATTGATTACAAGGGAAACCTAACACAATAAAATTATCCTTGCCATATTTATCATACATTTTCTGTAAATCTTCGAATTGATATGTAAAATCACATTGGTTGGCTGTGTTGACAATTAGCATCGTCTTTCCACGATACGTTTCCATTGATAAAATTTCACCGTTTGGCTTCTTTACTAAATAATTATAAATACCCATTATCTCGACCCTTTCTACTTTCTATTTTTTTATATAGAATGACCAACTATAACCCCTCACCGTTATGTGAACAATTATGTTGCTTATTCCTCAACAAATGGTTTTGTCGTTTTTTTTAAAATCTAATAACTATTGCCTACTAAATCCCTCATAAGTAAATAAGACCTATATTCACATGAATCAAAAATACTGTTTTTTTTATTATAACAATAACTTTTCTTTCTTCAAAATAACACGCTCAACCATAAAAATAGCCATCTCGCTATGTTAACGGATGGCTGTTTTATATTTCTTTTTACATTTTGTATCTTGCTCTTCTTCAATTAATCTCATGGCAATATCCAACAATTTATGATCATTAGTAGCATCAAATAATTTCTTGAATGAGACAATAATATCATAACGAATAAGTGTTGGTTGTTTTTCATCCATACAAGTTTGGAACCTTTTTGCTAAATAAGAAACAATTAAATCTCTTTGAACCTGTCCTGCAAGTCCTATTTGCCAGATTGCTTGTAATGCCTGTCTTGCGGTTACTTTTCTTTCATCATACGTCACTGCCCAGATTTTTAGAAAATCATCAAGAACACGCTCTTCCGGATCACTCTTTGCTGCTAACGCACATAAAAACTGCGCAGCACGCGCACGCGCATGTCCATTATTATATGTAAGGGCTTTAACAAGTTGTTCCCAAACTGCATATGTCCAATCGACTGGCTCTTGCACAATCTTCATCAATTTTCTATAAGACTCGTATTCAATTTCACGGTCACGCTCTGTTAAATTACTAAAAAGCTCCAAAATCTCTTTTTCCATGATTTATCCCTACCTTCATTACTTTCAGAACGTTTTCAAATTTTAATTTTAATGTGTTACACTGTACTTAAATTAATGATAAAAAGGAGAGCTTATGAATAGATCTATAACTCGAAAGTTGATTATACGAACGCTAGCGATTATATGCCTCCTAGTAGCTGCATATTTTATCATACCAGTCTCCGTGCCCATACTATTAGCAGGTGTTACAGCTTTTTTATTGGAACCCATTGTCATGTTTTTTAAACGAAAATGGAAAATGTCTCGGAAAATAGCTGTTGCGTTTATATACATAGTAAGTGTTATTTTTATTTCTATTATCTGTTACTTTACTATTACACAACTAATGTCGCAAATAATTTCCATTTCCAAACAAGCACCTTACTATATTTCTAAGCTATCTGAGATGTGGGGGCATATGCAAGAGAATATTTCAAAATATACAGAAGACTTTCCGACTGAAGTGAGTTCCTCACTTCAAAAAACGGCAACCGACTTTATTAAGAAAATTGAAGAATCTTTTTTAAACTTCTTTAATTATACCAAAGTTACGACCTTCTTTTCACAAATTCCAAGCCTCTTTATTAGTCTTCTCGTTTATATGATTGCTCTATTTTTATTTATGCTCGATTTACCTAAATTAAAACAGATAACGTATAAATATTTAAAGCCATCAACAGAAAAAAAATTAAAAATTATTACGAATCGTTTAAAAGATGCATTTTTCGGTTTTATGAAGGCACAAGTTCTTGTTAGCTTTATTATTGCAGGAGTTACATTTGTTGGGTTACTCCTTATTCAACCAAAATTTGCGCTAACAATGACTTTTATTATTTGGATTATTGATGTTATCCCGTTCCTCGGCTCCATTATTATTTTAGCGCCTTGGGGAACTTACCACCTGTTGATGGGGAATACATCGATTGCCATTAAGCTCTTTGTTCTTGCAGCTATTTTATTAATTATTCGTCGAACTGTCGAGCCTAAAGTAATGGGCGCACATATCGGTTTATCGCCTCTACCAACATTAATAGCGATGTTTGTTGGTCTACAACTATTCGGTATCATCGGCTTACTTGTAGGGCCATTTGTTATCATCTTATTGTTTGCCTTAAAAGAAACAGGGGTTATTAAAATCAATTTTAAAATCTAGCAGATGTGTTTTGGAAGAGGGCGGGCGCCAAGTTGTAAGAAGTAACAAAACGTCGCTCGCGAATTTACAGCTGTGCTAAAGTCCTACCAACGAGAATTATAAAAATAAACACAGGGCACATTCTATTCATGATAAATAGAAGTGCCCTACATTATTGTCTATTCTATACTGCTTTAATTAATAAGCTCCGCTTTCTTTAAGAAGCGTTCGATTATTACCGCTACTTCTGCACGCGAAATATTAGCAGTCGGCGCGATTGTTTTATTTTCCTTGCCTGTTACTAAACCTGTTTTCACTGCAACTGCAATAGGAGATTTAGCATATTCAGCAATTTGTCCTTCATCTTTAAACGCAGCTAAAATAGTTGTCGCTTCTTGCTCTGAAATCGTTGTATCTATATCAGTTAACAACAAAGCACGCGCTAAAATAGTCATTGCTTGCTGACGTGTAATTTTATCATTTGGCCCAAAGTTCCCATTGCTGTAACCTTGAATAAGCTTGTATTCACTTGCAGCATTGATATAGCTTGCATACCATGCATCTGTTGTAACATCTGCATAATGATTAGTACGATCATCTGTTTTTAAACCGAGCGCACGGACTATAATAGCAGCAAATTGTGCACGTGTTATATCTTGATTAGGTGCAAATATGCCCTCACGTACTCCATTAATAATCATTCGAGAGCCAAGATTATTTACAGCCTCTTTTGACCAATGATTGGCCACATCCTTAAATTCAATAGGATTCCAAACAAGAGCATACGTACTATTCGTTAAACTATTAATCACCGCATAGTACTTTCCTTCTTTTTGTATTACCTTTGTCGGTACATGATGCGTTGTGCCGTCTTGTTTAACGACAATTCCTGTTGTAATTTTGCTTGCTTCTACGTCTTTTGGTACCGCTATAGTTCGTTGAACATAAACATTGAAGCTTGTAACATCAACCGTTTTCATAGCACTTACCGCTTTTACAGTAAATTCAATAGGTGCAACCATTACAGAGAAGTTACCTTGTTGTGCCACATTTTCTACAAACTTCACCATATCGTTTGTAGGCTTCGCAATTTCAATTTGCACTTTAATATCTTCAAGTGCAATACCCTTGCCTATTTGCGTAGAAATAGCATCTATATTGATTTGTGAAGCTGGCAATGTGTAAGAAGCTGTTGGTGTTTGAATAACTACTATTGCTTGCTCATTCTGCATATTTTTTACCATTTGAGCATTTAATTCTCCAATAATGATATCAGCATCATTGTTTACAGGAATAGTCACTACAGCTTTTTTACCTTCTGCTGCTAGTTTTTCTTGTAACTTTTTAGAATCTACCGTGACAGTCATTACTTTTTGAGACCCTACCTGTGTATTTGTCGCTTTACCAATGGCCTCTTCTTTACCATTAACAAGTACTTTTACTTCTTCTGTAGGAGTCGGCTTTGGAGTAGGTTCCGACGTTGACGGAGTACTAGAAGAAGAACCACCATCACCACTAGACATCACTTCCCACTTCGCATAGACCGTTGTATTGCCTACAATTCCTTTTGTAAAATCAAACAACTTTGTCAGTTCACGATCCATATACCAACCACCAAAAGTGTAACCAGCCTTCGTTGGATTTTCGCTTGGTTTTGTAGCGACAGCGCCCTCTTTTACTTTTTGCGCTTGCACTTTACTACCACCATTCACTTCAAAAGTAACAGTAAATTGTGGTACGACCGTTATTTCAAAATCAGTCGTAACTTTGCCTCCAAAGTCGTCTTCAGCAGTAACAGTAATGGTTGCTTGTCCGGCTGATAATGGGTTAATTTTTAGATTATTATCTTTGATTGAAACTGTTGCAATTGCTTCTTTATGTGAAGTTGCAGATAGTGTCAAAGAATCATTATCTAAATCCTTAAACGTAGTCGACAAGTCGATTGAGATAGCATCACCACCTGCGATACCTTGTTGATTTGCAATCGCTTCATTGACAGTAGGTATTTGGTTTTCTTGTACAGAAAAAACGACATTTCCTGTTGCTTCTTTCGGATCAATTAATCCAGAAGTTGTACCATCATCTACAATTGTATATTGAAAGCCCGCTTGACCTTTAAAATCCTTTTCTAAGGCAAACTTAATTTCATCATTTTCAATCGTTACGGTTCCGCCTACTGCATTATCAACAGATTTCACGCTAAGTTTTTGATTGTTTTCGTTTTCTGGACCTGCTTTATCATTACCAAGCAGCTCAGCAAACGTGATGATTTTAGCTTTAGCATTTTCTTTCACTGTTAGTGTATCATCTGTCGCGATTGGTTCATCATTCACTTCACTCACAGAAATAGTACCTTGTGCTGTATGACTTAAGCCACTTTCTGTTGCATCAAGTGCTGCTGCAACATCAAAACTAAAGACATCATTTGCCACCGAATTTAAATATTGTGTCGGCGTGAACTTTAAGCCACTATTTCCTTCTGCAATGGTAATAAAATCTCCATTTTGGATGGCTGTTGTACCATCGTTTTTGAATAATGCCCCACCTTGAATATTACTAATTTTCAGATGTGTAACTCCATCTTCTGATGTAATAACTAATCCGCTTTGCGTTTGGCTATGTTCTGTAGTCGAAGCACTTGTAACCAATGGGCTACTTGCACTTCTGATTACAGTTAGAGTATACATATTTTCAATACCATCGCTAGACTTCACAACGACAGGTATACTATTTTTTCCAACTTGAAGTGAAAGCTCATCAGATGGACTGTCACTCGTAACATCTGTATCTAGTACTTTTATTGTAGTGGCAGTATCCATTACGGTCGGTGTTACCTTTAACGAAGTTACCGCATTATCTACATGGACTGTATAGTCATTTGTGTCTTCTGCAAAAGTAGGGCTTAGCGTTCCTTCACTCACCGTTAAATTAGACAGTGTTGGTGGATTGCCCACTACAACATTACATGTTGCAAATTTTGTACCATCCTTTGTTGAAGTGACCGTAATGGTAGCGCTACCTTCTGCTAACCCTGTCACTAACCCATTTGGGTCAACTGCTGCAATCGCAGGGTCACTAGATTCCCACGTTACATCTTGAAATGTTGCATTTGCAGGAGTAAATAAAGCTGTTAGCTGTTTTGTTGCATTTGGTTTAAGCGTTATATTCGTTTGATCGAGCGTTAAATTAGTAGCATTAATAAGTAGATTTACTGGATAATAGCTCACTGCATTATAACCAACTGTCAAAATATCATTAACACCATCATTATTCATATCTTCTATAAATAGTTGCTCGATTCCCCCCCCACTTGTAGTAATATCAGGAGCGCTGTTAAATTGACCTACCCCATTATTAAGGTGAACGTCTAATTTCTTTTGATTTGCATTATTTAAAGCTGTAAGAGCAATATCCTTATAACCGTCATTATTTAAATCACCAATTGCAATTGAACCATTTATAAATGCACTTCGACTTAATAGCGTTATATCAAAACCTGTATTCGCACTATTACGAAGTCCTACAGATATTTCAATTGAATTCGATGGGTAACTACTTCTCACTAATACAAAAGCATCTTTTCCGTCTTGATTTAAATCACCTGAAGCAACAGACTCTGTGACTGCACTATCTGATCTTTGAGGTATTGCTTCAGAACGAAATGTGCCATCACCGTTACCTAGTCCAATTATATAAATATCATTATGGTTATAATTGGATGTCGAACAAATATAATCTAAATTACCATCACCATTAAAATCCCCTGTTGCACAAGCATTATTCCCCATATTAA
>ENA-UOOR01000501-UOOR01000501.1-fermentation-metagenome-genome-assembly--contig:-NODE-501-length-55312-cov-6.407749_pt1 | contig 55312 bp, 40 predicted proteins | sample MGYA00245780_ERZ724029 | MGnify/ENA primary metagenome ERZ724029 (study PRJEB28704, sample SAMN03018315) | fermentation metagenome | biome: anthropogenic terrestrial biome; feature: soil; material...
CAGGCGAAGTCGAAGGACCCTCCGCCATCCCCGCCGCTGGCGCGTCGGGAGCTTTGCTCAGGGCCAGCGGGGTGGCGGCCGACTTCAGAGAGGTAACGGCCTCTTCGATAGCCGCCACGCGCTTGTGGTACGGCCGGGCGAGCTCCTCCGCGACCACGTTCGCCAGGAGCTGCTTCTTCTGCCACTTCTCGAGCTCACCGAGCAGGAAGCGGGTGCGCGCCAGGTCGGCAAGCAGTTGGGAGGCCTCGCGCTCCTCGAGGTTTCCGCCGCAGGCTTTGCAGAAGCGCGCCCGTGCCGAGTACTCCTCGTCGCAGCGGTGGCAGTACATGCTCCCTCCGGTCGCGCGGTTTCAGAAGCCGACTGCTATCATCCGGCGTGCCCGAACCTCATGGGCGCGAATTCTAAGCGGTTTTCGAGGCTTCGATGGATCGGCTGACCAAGAACCGGACGTTGCCTGTCCGACGATTCGACACCCTGTGGGCGCTCTTGGCGGCCTGCTGCGTCGCCGGCTGCACGACGGCCGGTGCGGTTTCGGGCGCCGGTGCGAAGGGCGCCTCGCCGACGAGCACCTCGGCGACCTCGGCGTCCGCCTCTCCGCAGGCCGCGCTCCGCGCCTTCCTCGACGCGACCGAGGCCGGCGACTTCGATGCCGCCTACCGGCTCCTCTCTGGCTCCTGGCGCGCTCGCTATACGCCCGAGCGGCTCGCCGCCGACTTCGATGAGGTCGAGGGCGCAGCGCGCGAGAGGCTGACGCGGGCGGCGCTGGCCGCTTCGCGCGAGCCCGTCATCGCCGGCAACACCGCCGAGCTGTCGATAGGTGGCGGCAAGTGCGTGCGGCTGGTGAAGGAAGACGACGGCTGGAAGATCCAGGCGCTCGAGTAACGAGCGTCGCCCCGCCTCGAAATGAAACGCGCCGGCCCGTCATTCATCCATTGGATTGGCTTGACACTGCCGACTCAGGGGGCCAGAGATCGCGCGCCTTTGATCACCAGGGGGGCGAGCAGGCCCAAGGAATGGTGGAGAAGATGCCCTCGGTAACCGAACGCGAAGTCCTCGCAGCACTATCCAAGGTTCAAGACCCCGAGCTGATGCGCGACCTCGTGTCACTCGGCATGATCAAGGACGTGAAGGTCGACGGAGGCCGCGTCGCGGTCACGGTCGAGCTGACGACCCCGGCCTGCCCGCTCAAGAACAAGATCCGCGCCGATGTCGAGGCCGCCTTGCGCGCGGTGCCCGGCGTCGAGGAGGTCGGCATCGAGATGGCCGGCCGGGTGCGGCCCGCGGCGAAGGAAGCCCCGGCGATCCCCGGCGTGAAGCACGTCGTGCTCGTCGGCGCCGGCAAGGGCGGGGTCGGCAAGTCGACCTGTGCGGTCAACATCGCGCTCGCCCTCAAGCGCAGCGGGGCCTCGGTCGGCCTGCTCGACGCCGACTTCTACGGCCCGTCCATCCCGCTGATGCTCGGCCTCGAGGGCCGGCCCACGCCGACCGAGGACGGCAAGGGCATCGTTCCGCTCGAGAAGCACGGCATCAAGGCGATCTCCATCGGCCTGTTCATCGATCCGCACCAGGCGATGATCTGGCGCGGCCCGATGCTCCACGGCGCGCTCATCCAGATGCTGCGCGAGGTGACTTGGGGCGAGCTCGACTACCTGGTCGTAGACCTGCCGCCGGGCACCGGCGACGTGCCGCTGTCGGTCTCGCAGACGATCCAGGCGAGCGGCGCGGTCCTCGTGACGACCCCGCAGGACGTGTCGCTGGCCGATGTCACCAAGGCCAAGCTCATGTTCGACAAGATCAAGATCCCCGTGCTCGGGCTGGTCGAGAACATGAGCAACTTCATTTGCCCGCACTGCCAGACGGCGACGCCGATCTTCGACACCGGCGGCGGCCGGCGCGCGGCCGAGCAGATGGACATCCCGTTCCTCGGCGAGATTCCGCTCGATCTCGCGGTGCGCGTCGGCGGAGACGAGGGCAAGCCCATCGTGACCGCGCACCCCGAGTCGCCGCAGGCCGAGGCGTTCATGACGATGGCCCGCAACATCGCCGGCCAGGTCTCGCGCGTCGCCCACGGCGAGAAGAGCGAGCCCGAGCCCAAGCCCGCGGCTGGCCACCAGTGCAGCGGCTGTGGCGGGTGCTGATTCGCGAGGCGGCCCGGGCCCACCTCTGGCCCGGGCCGTCGTTTCAATACCGAGCGGCCGGTTCGCGGCCGAGGACAGGCGCATGAACACCCCCTCCAAGCCCGGGCCGACTCCAGTCGAACCCCAGAACCCTGTGGAGCCCGAGGACTTCGAGCCCGACTTCGGCATCTTCAACTCCGAGGAGGCCAAGCGCCTTGGCGGCGTCACCGACATGTTCCGCAAGGTGATGGTCGCCGGCCTGGGCGCCGTCTTCATGACCGAAGAAGGCATCCGGACCATGGTCAAGGATCTGAAGCTGCCCAAGGACGTCGTCGCCTACGTGGTCGGCCAGGCCGAGCGCAGCAAGGACGAGCTGTTCCGCGTCATCGGCGAGGAGCTGCGAGGCTTCTTCCAGAGCCCGGCGCTCAGGCGCGAGCTGGCCATGCTGCTGTCGGACGTGACCGTCGAGGTGAAGGCCGAGATTCGGCTGCGTCCGGACGGCGAAGCGCCCGAGGTCAAGGTCGACGCGGCCGCGCGACGCGGCGGCAAGAAGAAGAGGAGCTGATCCCCTCGTGGCCGAGCCGACCCCCGAGCCGCGCCGTTCGGCCGGCGCCTACGAATCGAAGCGGGCCTTCCTGCTCAAGAGGCTGTTGCCTCTGCTGCTGCTGGGCGCCCTCGCCGCGTGGTTCTTCGGCTCGGCGCCGCAGTCGGTCGAGCTCGTCTACGACTTGAGCGACAGGTCGCAGGGCCTGAGGACGCTGCAGGTGGACATCTTCGAGCTGCCCGAGCGGCAGATCGTGCGCCACGCCGAGTACCGGTACGCGGAAGGCGCCGCGCCGGCAGAGCAGTCCCAGTCGGTGAAGCTCAAGCGCGGCGAGCGCTATCTGATCGAGGCGAGGCTCGGCTACGCGGACCGGACCGAGACGGTGACGCGCGAGCTTACCTTCCAGCGGGAGTCGCGAATCACCGTGCGGCTCTGAAGCTGACCCGGCGGCGGGCGGCGGCGCGCCGTCGCTTGTCGATTCGTCAGCGGGACGGATGGTCGCGGTCCGGGGCTGGTCGTTTCGGGACTGGCCCGGGCGCTCGCCGGGAATCGAACCTCACTTCCGCGCGTGGTCAGCAAGGAAGGGGCGCATTTCACGCGGTGGCGCCCTACCGCCACCAGCAACAGGATCGAACCAGCTCGTCGCATTCAGGCCGGACGCAAGAAGAGGCCCGCCGCCAGTCGAATTCGTCTCCGGGAGGGGCTCTTGGGTCCGCCGCTAGTCGAATTCGTCTCCGGAAGGGGCTCGGAGGCTCGCCGCCAGTCGAATTCGTCTCCGGGAGGGGCTCGGAGGCTCGCCGCCAGTCGATTTCGACTACCGGAAGACCCCGGAGGCTCGCCGCCAGTCGATTTCGACGGCCGGAAGACCCCGAAGGCTCGCCGCCAGTCGAATTCGTCTCCGACAGGCTCGGGGTGAACGGTGTCGGCCCTTCGATGGGCTCGGGGTGACAGGAGGCGGCCCCTCGATGCAGTCAGCGCGTCAGGATCTGGCGCTCGCCGCCGGTCGCCTCGCCCTCGCGACGCTTCGGCAGGTCGACCAGGAGCTTGTCGAGCTCGTCGAAGTCGATGGGCTTGGCCAGAAAGGCGTCGGCGCCCGCGGCGATCGCCGCCTCGCGATCGGCCCGCCGCGACAGGTTGCTCATGCTGATGAGGCGAGCCGAGCGCGTCGCCGGGTGGTTGCGCAGGGCGCGGCAGAGCGACAGACCGTCGACCCAGCGCAGGACGACGTCGAGGAGGATGGCCCCGGGCCGCTCGCGCGCGGCCGCTTCGAGCAGCGAGAGCTCGTCGTCGAAGGCCTTGGCGCTCGAGCCGCGGGCCCGCAAAAACTCGACGAGCATCGCTCGGGTGTCGGGGTCGTCGTCGACGACGTAGACGAGCGGGCTGGGCGCCACAGGCTCGGGCGCGGTCACCAGGGCGGGGGCGAACGCATGCTCCAGGCCGCTCTTGAAGGCCGCCCAGCGCATCGTCGAGAGCACCGCGCCCGAGGGCAGCAGCGGCATGCCGAGAATGCTGTAGCCGGTGACAGGCATCTTGGCGTGCGCGACCAGGCCCGAGAGCGCTTCCGGGGCACGGGCGCCGGCTTTGCGGGCCCAATGCAGGATGCGCGGCTGGCGGCGCGCGTGAGCCGCCAGATCGAGCTCGGTCACGCCTAGCCGGTGCTGCAGCCGGCCCGACTCGCCGAGCTCGAGGACCGCGTTCGCGCTCCGGGTCGCCGACACCAGCGCCGGCAGCAGGCCGGGGTCGAGCAGGTTGCCGAAGGCCGCCGAGCCAAGGGTGACCGAGGCGCCGTCGGCGAACCGCTTCGTCGCGCCGGCGGCGAGCGCGACCCGCTCGGCCCGCTGGATGCGCAGGCCGCCCGGCAGCGCCCGATCGCGCACGAGCGCGGCGAGCGCGGCGGCCAGGTGCGCGGGCTCGACGTCCTCTCCGATCGCGAGCACGTAGGCGCCCGCGCCGCACGGCACCACGACGAGCGCATCGACCTCGGGCGTCGGGGCCAGGCAGAGCCGGAGCAGATCGTCGCGCCCGTGCCAGGCGATGCGCGCGTGGGAGCCGAGGAGCCGCGGCGGCGGGCGAAAGCGCCCCTGTTGCCACGAGCCGGCCAGTCTGCTGTCGGGGCCGAAGGCGCCGGCGACCAGCCCGAAGGTCTCCGAGCTGCCGCGGGCGCGCAGGACCCATTCGTCGTCGAGCCGCTCGACCGCGTCGACGCGCGCCATCTTGAGCCTGGCGCCGCGCAGGACCGCCGCGTCGAGCAGCACCTTCTTGACGATGCGCTCGCCGGGCAGCTCGGGGCTGTCGAGGATCCACAAGCCGCCGGCAGGGGTCTCGAGAAGCGCGCTGCGGCCGCCCGCGTGGACGAGCACCCCTCGGACCTCGACCGCGGTGGGCCTGAGCGGAAGGACGGCGCCCAGCGAGGCGAGACGGCAGCGGGTGTCGGAGTCGAGCAGCGCCGGGGGCACGACCGCGCGCTCGCGGCCGCCGTCGTAGAGGAAGACTTCGATTCTCCGGCCGAACGCCCGCGCGGCGGCCAACAGTGCGCCCGCGAAGGCCGCGCCCGCCGGGCCTGCTCCAACGACGCCGACCCTCAGCCCCTCCGAAAGCCCCAACGCCATCTGTCGGCTCCGCGAGCCGGGATCGGCTCGATGAGAAGGTTCTCATCGGCGGTCGGGTCACCAAGCGTGGCCCGCGCGGCGGTCGGCCCGTCGCACGGCCTTTGCGTGGAGAGGGCGTCGAGCGGCGAGGGGGCTGAGCACCAAGCCTCGGCCCGGCCCCGCTTTGCCGAGGACGGGGTGAGCCTGCGCTGGACAAAAAGAGAGGCCCTCTCGAAGAGAGAGGGCCTCTCCGTTCCTCGGGGCTCCGTCCCCGCGCCCGCGCCGCCCGATTGCCCCCGAGACACCATGCGATCGCTTCCCGGCATCGCCGCCAATAGGCGCTGGGAAGAGCAACGCGCGTGCCCGCTGGCCCTTGGCTCGCTGATTCGCGGGGTTGTCGCGCAGGCAAGCCCAGCCCGGGAGCCGCCGCGCGGGCCGGCTCGGTAATCGCTGCAGGCTGTGCGCCGGGAGCACGGCAGAGCTTGCGTCCGCCGACGCTCGCTCACGCAAGGCCTGCCGGCGCAGAAGTTGCCCCGGTCCGCGGAACCTCGGAGCAGGGGGCCGTCGGCGAGGGGTGGGATTGGAGTGCCGGCGCCTCGCCGGCCGACTTGGCCGAGGCGAAGGTCGAGCCTCCGGTCCCGCGGCCATCGGCCGAGGCGAAGGTCGATCCTCCGGTTTCCCGTGATCGGCCGAAGCGAAGGCCGGCCGTCCGGAGCGGGGATCAGCGCCGCTGGTAGATGACGCGCCGCCCGCCGCCCGGGCCGCCCATCAGGTCCATCGGCAGCTTCTCGAGGTGGAACTGGTACCACTCGGGCGCGTAGGCCTTCATCTTCAGCTTCTTCTCGTTCTGAAGCGCGACCATGTTGGCCTTGAGGCGCTCGTCGGAGGGGTTGGCCTCCACCGCGCGGGCGAGGACGCGGATGGCGTCGTCGCGCTTGCCGAGCTTCTCGAGGCACCAGGCGTAGGTCGCCCAGATGATGCCTTCCTTCTTGCCCGCCTTGACCGCCAGCTCGAAGGCGCCGCGCATCGCCGCCTCATCCTTCTGCTGGTAGTGGATGCAGGCGAGCATCGCCTTGGCGCGTGCGCCGGCAGGGCCGCGGGGCGAGGCCTTCTGCAGATGCGGGCGCGCCTCGGCGAAGTCCTTCTTCACGTAGTGCAGGATGCCGATGTTCGAGTGCAGCTCGGCGCCGACGAGAAACTGCCACTTCTCGTACTTGAAGCCCTCTTCGAGCAGCTTGATGCCCTTGTCGATGCGCTGGGCCTGGATCTCCCTTTGCGCCGCGGTGGCGAGCTCCTGGACTTTCTTGCCCACCCGGCGGGCGAGCAGGAAGTTGGAGATGAACATCCCGATGAGGGCCGGGATGATTGCCGCCCACGGCGCGAGGCCGGTGGCGAGCACCAGGCCGAAGACCGCCGCGGCGACGAGGAGGCTGATGGTCAGGTTGTACATTGCGCGCCTTTGTGCTGCGCCCCTCGGGCGCGCGGTGTTTCGCGCGCCGGCCCCCCGGTCGAGCTGTCTGGAGGCTGGGGCGTCCTGGTCGGACCCGTCGAGCCGATGCGCTGTTTCTGCGGTCGGCCCGGAACGATGCCGGAGGAGGGGGTCGAACCCTCATGAGGGCGAGCCTCGCGGGATTTTGAGTCCCGTGCGTCTGCCTGTTCCGCCACTCCGGCGCTCGCGTCCCCAGAAGAACGTCTGGGAGAACGCGTCGATGCCGCGCCCTTATAGAAGCGCGCTCGCCACCCCGTCAAGCAAGTTGGCGGCTGCCCGGGAGCACGCACGCGCGCCCGCAGCGCCTCCCGCGCCCGACTTCCGGGGGCCATCGGCACAGGCTCGCCGACCGAAAGCTTGCCCGCCCTGGCCCCCGCCGCTACCCTCGACCTCACCCTGTCGAATAGCAAACGCCCTTCGATTTCCGAAAGAGCGGCCCGGAGGTCGGCGACGAGGACGTCTCGGCGCCCGGCACGTCGGACATGTGCCTGCAAACAAGACGAGAGGCCGGAGGTACGCGTGGAGCTGTCGGCCTGGTGGTCGCCCTGGCGCTGATGGCGCCGGCGGTGGCGGCCGGTGAGGTGGTCGAGGAGGGCACGCGGATAGCGGCGCAGGGCGGCTGGCGCTACGCCCCCAACGCGAGCTTCTCCGAGCGCGCTCGCGCTCTCGAGACGCCCCTGGCGCGCGAGCCGGCCGGCGGCCCGTCGCTGCAGCTCGTCTTCGGGTACCGGGTGCTCGCGAGCCTGGAGATCGCCGTCGAGCTCGGCTTCTCCCACGAGCGGTTCGCCTTCGAGGGGATCGACGCGACCAGCCTGACGCAGGTGCCGCTGCTGCTCGCCGCGCGCTGGTATCCGGCCGGGCGCCACACCCTGACGCCCTACTTCGGCGGCGGAATCGGCTACTTCCTCAACTTCTTCTCGGGCGGGCTCGGCGAAATCGAGAGCCACACCACCGGGCCTTTTGTCCTCGCCGGGCTGAGGCTGGGGGTCGGCGAGCGCGTCGGGCTGCTCGCCGAGGCCCGGGGGGCCTGGGCGAGGGCGGACCTCGGGTCGCTCGGCAGCCTGCATGTCGGGGGCATCAGCGTGCTCGTGGGGGCCGAGCTCTCGTTCGCTCCGGAGAAGAGGACCATGGACCTGAGGTGAAGCTGGGGAAGAAAACCGAGATGCGCCCGTTGTGAGCCGGCGTGAGGGCAAAGGGTCCCCGTCGGCCGAATCAGGGCCCGGACGCAGGGGCGCCTTTCTTCACGGCGCCAGCAGACAGCCAGTGCAGACCGCCTGGCCTCCTCGCCCGCGGGGAGGCTGAAGGATGCCCGTGGCACAGGGGCGCGGGGCAGAGACGAGGGAGACGATGGCAAGGAGCTCGGACATGGATCGGAAGACGGAGCGGATTGAGGAGCCTCGCGGCGTCGAGAAGGAGCTCGTCGACCTTCGCAGGGAGGTGATCGAGTCCAGGAACCTGGTCATCAAGACAGACAACCTGCTCAAGAACCTGCACGCCGAGCTCAAGTCCGTCGCCAAGCGCAACGACGACAACTACCGCCGCACCTGGCTCTCGTCGGCGGCCGCCTACGCGCTCTTCCTGGCCGCGGCGATAGGGCTGGCGGCCTTGGGCGCGCGCGCCTCCATCGTCGCCGAGCGGCACCAGACCGAGGCGGCGAGGGCCGAGGCCGAGAAGGCCCAGCGGCAGGCCGCGGAGATGACCGCGCAGCTCGCCAAGGAGAAGTCCGCGCGCAACGAGGAGCTCCAGGCGAGCACCAAGGCGATGGTCGCCTTCAAGACGCTGGCCGAGAAGACGGGCGACGAGCGGCTCAAGGGGCTCGACGAGCTCGTGGCCATCGACCGCGCGCGGCTGAGCGAGCTCGAGAAGCGGGTGCTCGACGACGCCTCGCGCTCGCTCAAGGACGAGGTCGGCGGCGCGGCCTTCGACCGCGGCAAGTCGGCCTTCCGCCGCAACGACATGCCTCGGGCCATCGCCGAGATACGGCGCTACCTGTCGCTCGACCCGCAGGGCAGTGAGGTCTTCTACGCCGAGTTCCTGCTCGGCGCGGCGCTCTACCAGCAGCGCGACTACGAGGGGGCGAGCAAGCACCTCGAGGTCTTCGCCGCCAACTCGAAGGGTCAGCGCAACGTCGACTACGGCCTCTACCTGCTCGGCCAGAGCCACGAGCAGCTCGGCAACAACGATCGCGCCAAGGCCGTCTACCGGCGCGGAGTGACCGAGTACCCGAACAGTGAGTTCACCGGCAACATGCAGCGCCGGCTCCGGACGCTCGAGCAGACCTCGGCCGCCGCGGGCGGGGCGCCGCAGGCCGGCACGGCGGTCGGCGGCGCGGGCCTGCAGCCCTCCGAGCTGGCCAACCCGTCGGGCCTCTGAGCTGTCTGCGAGCTTCGTTTCCGGACCTCGGATCTCGAGGTCCGGGGCCGGGGCTCTGTCTTGCCGTTGACACCTTCGGGGGCCCCGCGTAACGTCGGCCCGCGTGAAGAACCCTCCCGAATACCGGCCTTTCCGGCTTGCACTTTGGGCGCTGTACATTTCGGCGGCGCTCTTCATCGTCGCGACTCTGGCGGTCAACGGCTTCTTCCTGGCGCGCGAGCGGATGGGCGTAGGAGGCGAGCCGGCGGCTGTCGAGGCGGTCGATGCGGCGGCGCTCACCGCGTGCATGGGCGAGCTGCAGGTGCTCCACGCCGAGCTCAACGCGCAGATGAACCAGACGCTCGGCAGCCAGCCCGCGCGCACCGGCAGGCTTCAGTGGGAGGACTGGTCGCCCGGTTGGCGCACGCGCCTGCTCGCGGTCGGCGCGCGCTGCCGCCTCGAGACCGGCGATGTCCCCGCGGCGAAGGCGATCAAGGAGGCCTACGATCGCCTCGGCCTTCTCCACCGGCACTACACGACGCTCGCGGTCCAGTTCTCCAAGGAGATCGGGCCGCACTCCGAGAAGCTGTTCAAGGCGATGGAGAGCGCTCGCAAGTCGATCGAGACGCGGTAAGCGACCTCTGGTCGGCTGAGCAGAGCCCATCGTCCCCAGGCGAGTGGAGGATGGAGTTTCGGCCTCGTCGCCGCGCGGGCGGGCGATGGAGGAAGAAGCTTCGGCTTTGTCGTCGCGAGGGTGGGCGAGCGAAAAGAGGATCAAGCTCGAGCTTCGTCGTCGTGGAAGTCACAACGGCTCGGGGGCCGGCTCCTCGCTCTCGACCTTCTCTGGCGCCTTGGGAACGACCGCGACGAACTCGCCGTCGCTGCCGGTGACCGTCTCGTAGACCGTCGGCGGCGCCGGAGGAGACTCCTCCGAGCTGCCGCGGCTCGGCACCCGGTAAAACCTGACGATAGCGTTGGTGACCGGCTTGCCGTCCCAGTCCCTGATCTTGCCGAGCACCTCGCGCGGATCGGAAACGTGCAGCTCGACGAACGGCTCCGAGGTGGTGACGCGCTTGGAGAGCCAGGGCAGGTGGTGTTCGGGTGCCGGCTTGGCGATGAGCCGGTAGGCGCCGGGCTCGACCTTCGCGGAGAAGATGCCGAAGCGATCGGTGTGCACCCCGCCCTTGGAGGCGCCGGGGTTGGGCGAGGCGGGGGTGCCCTCGAACTGGACGAGCACGTTGGGCAGCGGCTGGCGCTGCTTGCCGTCGAGCGTGCCGAGCACCGTGCCGGTCAGCAGCGCCTTGGGGCCGCAGATGACCGGAGGCAGGGTCGCCGCGAGATCGACCTCGAAGCTGACCGTGGTGCTCGCGAAAGGCGAGGCGAACGGCGGGCTGGCGGTCAAGGTGTAGCGGGTCGCCGGCTCGGTGTCCGAGGCCTTCTGCGTCGGGAGCAGCTTGACGCCAAACCCGCCGTCGGCCCGCGACAGGGCGCTCGCGGTGAAGCTGCCGCCGCCGCGCACCCGGCCTTCGATGCGCACGTCGGCGCCCTCGATGGGGCTACCGTCGGCAGCGGTGATGCGGCCCTTGATGTCGACCGGCTCGCCGTAGTCGCCCAGCTCGAGGACGAGGGGACTGGGGAAGGAGCCGTCGTCGGCGCTGCGCAGCTCCTTGGTCGGCGCGGGGACGAGGCTGGTCGCGTCGGGGCCGACCCGCAGGAGGATGAGGCTGTCGATCTTGAGCGCGTGCAGCGAGAACGGCTCCTGGGCACCGGCCTCGTAGGTGACCGCCTGAGACAGCGGCGTGCCGTTCGACGGGTCGATGGCCTGGATTCGCAGCGTCGGCGCGGCGGTCGGCCAGCCGACGGTGGGCGTCTTGACGACGAAGCCCTCGAGGTTGAGCAGGCCGCGGGTGCCGGTCACGAGCACGATCTCGGGGTCGACCGTCTGGCCGGGGGCCACGGTGGTGCGCGAGAAGACCGCGGGCAGCCGCGTGTCGGTCGGGGTCACCGAGATGTCCCAGAGCCCGGCGGGCACGGTGAGTGAGAGCGACGAGCCGGTCTTGACGATTTTGGAGAGCGGCTGCTCGAAGGCGAGCCCCGGGATGTTGCTCGAGCGCCCTCGGGCATGCACGACGAACCAGGAGCTCGAGTCGGCGTCGAGCGCCACGTACTCGTCGAACGAGGTGTCGTTCTTGACGAAGACCGAGCCTGCGATGGTGCCGGGCCGCTTGAGGTTGAGGTCTACGTTGCCCATCGCCACGCTGACCGAGTTGAAGTCCTGGATGGCGAGGCCGCTGGTGTTGAGCGGGGTGACGCGCACCGCGAAGTCCAAGGCGCTCGCGCAGCCGTCCTCGAAGCAGATCTCGCCGCTGTCGCAGTCGCTGTTGCTCTCGCAGAGCCGAGGGCTAGTTATCTGGTCGGCGCAGGCGAGCAGGCCGGTGAGCAGCCCAAGCGCGAGCGGGCGGCAGAGGGAGGCTCTCATAGGTAGCCTCCGTCTTGAGACTCGTCCGGACAGCTCGCGGCTTCGGTCGTGTCGACGGTCCAGGTGTAGGTGACGGCCGCCTTGCCTTCCATGGGTCGCGTGAAGTCCGAGCCGCTCTCGAAGCCGTCGCTGATGACCACCATCACCACGTGCGTGGTGCGGCGCCGCTCGGGGTCGGACTTGAGGAAGGTCTCCGGGGTGACCACGAAGCTTGGGCCGATGCGCTGCGGCTTGCCGGTGTTCGGGAAGCGGTAGTCCTCGACCGGCGAGGTGTTCTCCCAGTAGTCGATGAACCAGCGGGCCATCAGCAGGTCCTCGACGTCCTCGTCGGCGACCACGCCGACCCGCAGGGTCTCGCGGCAGCCGCTGGCGCCTCCGGCCTCGGAGCCCAGACTGACGATCTGCCAGGGCGGCGGGGAGAGCGAGGCTTCCTCGACGTGCGGCGCGCTGTTGGGGACCGGAGGGTCGACCGGCCGCTCCTCGAGAACGTCGGTTATCAGGCAACCGGTCGATAAGAGCGCCAATGCCATCGCTGCCGTCCGAACAAGGCCCCACACGGGCACTTTGGATTGCAAGCGGTTTGCCAGCAACGAATATCCAGTCGAGACGAGCACTTGCCGATTCCGATGGGCTGGCTCCCGGACCCGCGGGCCCCGGGCGCCTGACAGCCTTGCCATAGATGCGAGGTTGCCCGGCTCAAGAGGTGTCAGGAAATCCCCTTGAACCCGGCCCGCCCCCCCGCTCACCTCGAGCGAAGTCGAGAGGCCCGAGCGTAGGCCGAGCCTGCGAGGCCGTGGTCGCGGTGACCTTCGACTCCGCTCCCGCCGCTGGCGGGAGCGACCCTCAGGGTGAGCGCAACCGGATGGGGCCGAAGAAGGCTTTCTCGACACCTCTTCAGGCCTCCGAGAGCTCGTCCGGTTCGGGCGGGAGCACCTTGCCGGTGCGCTCGGCCTCGAGCTTTTCGAGGTGGCGGAAGATGGTCCGCGGGTCGACCCCCAAGTCCTTGGCGGTCTTGGTGCGGTTGCCGTTGTTGCGCCCGAGGATCTCGTTGATGTAGCGCTTCTGGAACTCCTCCTTGGCCTGGGCCAGCGACATGATCGGCTCGAGGCTCTCGGGGCTCAAGTCCATGTCCTCGGCGCCGATCATCGCCTTGTCGGCGAGCACGACCGCCTTCTTGATGCGGTTTTCCAGCTCGCGCACGTTGCCCGGCCAGCCGTACTTCTTCATCGCGATGGCCGCGTTGGGCGAGAAGCCCTTCGCCTTGGAGTTGAACTCGCGGGCGTACTTGGTGAGGAAGTACTTGCCGATGACCCCGATGTCCTCGTCCCGCTCGCGCAGCGGCGGCAGGCGCAGGGTGACGACGTTGAGCCGGTAGTAGAGGTCCTCGCGGAAGGCGCCCTTCTTGATCTCCTCCTCGAGGACCTTGTTGGTCGCGGCGACCACGCGGATGTCGACCGTCTCCGAGCGGCTGTCGCCGACCTTGACCACCTGGCGCTCCTGCAGCGCGCGCAAGATCTTGACCTGCAGCGCCTGGGGCATCTCGCCGATCTCGTCGAGGAAGAGCGTGCCGCCGCTGGCCGCCTGGAACTTGCCCTGGCGGGTGGCCACCGCGCCGGTGAAGGCGCCGCGGATGTGGCCGAACAGCTCGCTCTCGAGCAGGTTCTCGGGGATGGCGCCGCAGTTGATGGTGATGAACGGGCCGCGGGCGCGGGGGCTGCGCTTGTGCAGCTCGCGGGCGATGAGCTCCTTGCCGGTGCCCGTCTCGCCGGTGATGAGCACCGAGATGTCGGTGCCGGCCACCTTGTCGACCTTCCGGTAGACCTCGCGCATCGAGTCGCAGGCGCCGATGATCTCGCCGTAGCGCTTCTCCTCGAGCCTCTTGCGCAGCTCGGCGTTGTCGAGCCGCAGCTCGTTGACCAGCAGCGCGTTGCTCAGCACGAGCGAGGCCTGGGCCGCCCAGATCTTGAGCAGCTCGAGGGCGCGCGGCTCGAAGAGGTTGGCGATCTTGTCGTTGCCCAGGTAGATGAGCCCGAAGACCTCGCCCTTCTCGGTCAGCGGCGCGCACATCACCGAGAGCAGCTTGAGGTTGACGACCGACTCGCTGGTCTTGTAGCTCGGGTCGCTCAGCGCGTCCTCGACGATCATCGGCTCGCGCGAGCGCAGCACGCTCGCGATGATCGAGTCGGAGACGCGGTTGATCGCGTCCTCGATGTTCTCGCGCCGGATGTTGCGGGCGACCTTGATGCGCGGCTCGGTGCCCTCGAGCAGGATGAGAAAGCCCTTGTCGGCGCGGGTCAGGTCGACCACCTGGTCCATCATCTGCTCGAGCAGCGCGTCGAGCTCATAACGGCCGAGCAGCTTCTCGCTGAAGCGCACCAGCTTGTTGAGCGCTTCGAGGTCGGTGATCTCGCCGTCGCCCGCGGCCGCGCCAGCCCGGGGGGCGGGCAGCGGCATCGACTCGCAGAACAGCAGCTCGGCCGGGCCCAGGCGGATGACGTCGCCGACCGACAGCTTCGCCTCGCCGCGCTTCTTGCCGTTGACGAGCACCTCGTCGGAGTCGATGACCGAGAGGCTGAACTCGCCGGCGCTGTTCTCGATCTGGAACGCGCACGCGGGCACCGAGGGGTCGTCGATGACCAGCACGTTCTCGCGCGAGCGGCCGACGGTGGTCAGCGCGCCGACGATGGGCACGCTCTGTTCGACGCCGTTGGGCATCTTCAAGGTGAGGACTGGCATGGTCGGTGTCGGCTCCTTGGTTCTCCGATAGGTGCTGCCTAGAACTGGCCGGCGAGCCCGGCGGCCGCGCCGCCCTCGACCGGGGCGACGAAGAGCTGGGCGGAGGGCTCGGCGCGCCGGGCGGCCGGCGGCGGGTTGGGCTCGCGCGGCATGGTGACCAGGTCGATGGTCTCCGACTCGTAGTTGAGGACCGCGTCGACCATCGAGCCCAGATAGAGCGCGGCGGTCGCCCCGAAGACTATCCAGTTGGCGGTGCGCCACCCGCGGGCGGCCTGCAGCCGGTCGCTGGCGACCTTGCCGTCCTGCCCGATGTACGACTTGACCTGCGAATAGGTGAGCACCGTCCCGGCGAGCCCCAGCCCTTGGGTGATGGCAAAGAGCGCGCCGACCTGCCCGCGGCCCTGCTCGAGCTGCGCGGCGCCGAAGGGCAGGAAGTTGGTGAGGAAGGAGTGCCTCTCGACCCGCTGCAGGACGATGGGGCCCGAGGCCCTCTCCTTGCGCTTGCGCTCTTCCTCCTCGAGCAGGCGCCTGCGCGCCTCCTCCTCGAGGCGGCGCTGCTCGGCGATGGCGCGCCGGCGCTCGCGGATGGACGCGAGCAGCTCGGCGTTCTCCTCGCGCACCGCGTCGAGCTCCTCGACCGCGACCGGGGAGACGACCAGCGGGTCGAGCGAGAAGTCGGGGTTGATGGAGAGCAGGCGCACGAAGGCCGAGCGGGCCTCGTCGCGGTGTCCCAGATAAAGGTGGGAGAGCCCGAGGATGCGACAGGCCTCGACGAGGTCGTCCTCGGCGGCGAGCAGCTTGTTCTTGTCGAGCTCCTCGATGGCCGTGGCGGCGTCCTCCCACTTGCCAAAGTCGAAAGAGCGGCGCGCCTCGCCGAGCAGGTCGGTTTGGGCGCGGGCGTCCAAGGCCGGCAGGCCAAGCGCGGTGATGAGCAGGAGCGCGAGAAAGTGGCTGCGGCCGGAGCTCATCTCTTCTCCATGTGGACGGTGACCACGCTCTTCTGCCCGGCCTCGAAGCTCTCGACCCGCGACTGATCGAGGTATCCCTCGCGGAAGAAGCGCAGGGTCGCCTCGCCTCGCACCGCGCCGTCGGGCAGCGGAACGGTGAACGGGTCCTTCTTCGAGTCGCGGGCGGTGCCCCGCTTGACGTCGCCGATCCAGACCTCGACGTCGTCGACCGAGCTCTCCACGGTCAGCAGGGCGGGCTTCGGTGTCAGGCGCACGATGAGCGCGGGGTTCTGACGGCCCGCCTTGACCTCGAACTCGCGCTCCTCGAGGACGCAACAGGGCGGATCCACCCTGACCTTGTGGATGCCGACCGGGAGCGTGCCGTCCCAGATCGGCGATTGGCCGTTTACCCACCGGTCGTCGACAAAGATCTTTGCCCACGGCGAGATCGCCGTCATTCCGAGGGCCGTCTTGATGGTCAGATGCCCCTCCTCGATCGGCGCGGCCGGCTGCTCGGTCTTGCCGACCGAAGTCGGCTGCGCCGCGCGGCCATCGGCGGGCGCGGCGAGGGCAACCTTGATCTCCGCAGGCCCGCCGCGACCAGCCTTCGAGCCGTGGCGCGTCTGCGCTCGCGCGCGGGCGGTCGGGTCCGAATCCTTGCCGGAGCGCGACCCGTCCAAGGCGGAGGCCAGCGCGGTCGCTTGCGTCTCGGGGCGGCCCGGTTCGCTCGCGCCCGTCTGCGCGCTCGAGTCGGGCTCGGCGGTCGCGCTGGCCTGGGGGGGGGGCACCGGCCGTGGGGCCGAGCTGGTGCGCGGGTCGCCCTCGACCTGCACCTCGGAGCCGGCCTTGAGAACGCTCGGGCCGGGGGCCGAAAGGCTGCCGGGCTTGGGACCTGAGGCTGCGCCCGTGGGAGCGGTCGCCGCGTGCCGCTCGGAGCTCTCCAGCAGCGCCAGCGCGCCATAGCCTGCCGCGGCCAGGGCGAGGACCCCGGCGCTCGCCGCCGAGGCGACGGTCAGTCTGCGCACCCGCCTGCGGTGGCGCTTCATGCGGTCGAGCAGCACCTGGGCTCGCGGGTTGCCCGAGTCGAGCGCGAGGACGCGGTTGAGGCACTTGAGAGCGCGCGCGTGGTTTCTCTGCGCCTTGCTGGCGCAGCGCTCGGCCTCTGCGAGCAGCCTCTCGACGAGGCTCTTGGTGAAGCGGGAGCGATAGCCTTCGGGGTCGGCGAAGAAGGTGGCGAACTCCTCGCCCGGCCGCTCGACGCCCAGATTGAGCAGCAACTCGGAGAGGACCTGGCGCACCTCGCCGGCCCCGGAGTACCGGTCCTTGGGCTCGCGCGCCAGACAGCAGGCGATCACCGCCGACAGCTCGTCGGAGAGCGAGGGGCAGGTGAGGCGCGGATCGGGGAAGCGCGCCTCGAGAATGAGCTTGAGGGTCTGGGTCGTGTTGTTGCCCTGGAACGGCAGCTCACCGCAGCAGAGCCAATAGAGGATGGTGCCGAGCGAGAAGACGTCCGCTTCGCGTCCGGCCTCGAGCCCTTCGATGATCTCGGGGGCCATGTGGGCTGGGGAGCCGACCAGCGCGCCGGTCATCGTCATGCGCTCTTCGCGCTCGATGAACTTGGCGATGCCGAAGTCCATCAGCTTGATGACGCCGTCGTCGCGGATCATCACGTTCTCGGGCTTCAGATCCCGATGGATGACGCCGGTGAGGTGGGCGTGTTCGAGGGCGGCGGAAAGCTCGCACAGGGCCATCGCCGCAATCTCGGGCGGGTGGAAGCGCTGCTTTTCGGCGAAGGTGCGCAGGGTCGCCCCGCGGATGTACTCGGTGACGATGAACGACTCGGGCGCGTCGTCGCCGGAGAAGTCGAAGATTTCGAGAATGTTCGGGTGGTGCAGCCGGGCGACGGCCTTCGCCTCGCGCGAGAAGCGCCGGCGCGACTCCTCTTTGACGGCGAGGTGCGGGTGCAGGACCTTGATGGCCACCTCGCGCTCGAGCGCCGTGTCCAGGCCCTTGTAGACGACGCTCATCCCGCCCGAGCCGATCTGCTCGAGGACCCGGTAGCGCGATATCTGCCGACCCTCCATGACCTCAGCCTTTCGCCGAAGGCCCATGCCGCGCCATCCTGCAACGACCCGGAGATGGTCCTGTCCGATTCGCCAGCCGGGTCGCGAGGCGCCTCGTTGATGCCGCAGGTGTGCAACGCTCCGGGCTGCCCGCCGATCTTCGAGGACCTGCAACCCCTAACGATCAAGGCGCCGTTGTCGTCCTCGACAGGCAGTCCTTCGGGGGATTAGTTCAGAGGGCGGCATTCTATGGAGCAATCGAGCGTGCGGTCAACGCTGTCTATGATCGAAAAGTCACACTCGCGGCGTCCCGGCCGGCCGTCTGGAGGGCCGTGAAGCACGAAGGCCATCGGCGCCGCGGCACGATTTCGCGAGTTGGGAGTTGGGAGGGGGGCGATTTCGGAGGGCCGGCCTTCGTCCTGCCTTCGTGCCGGCCGCCGGGCCCCCTCGTATCGCCCGCGCATCTATTCGATTCCTGGACGGGCGCATTGCTATGCGCCCCTTCTACCTTCGTCGCGCCGTCGACCGTTCGACCATCGCTACGCCTTCCGCCGGGAGGCGATGCGTACGAGCAGGGCCTCGAAGAGGCCTGCCTTGTCTTCGGGCAGCGCGGGAGGCTCGGCCGAGCGAGGGTTGAGCTCGACGAGCCGCTGCATCTCGAGCAGCCGTTCGCGGGCCAGCTCGTGCCCCGGCCGCGCCTGCAGGATGCGCTCGTAGGCCGCGAGCGCGCCCTGGTAGTCGCCGCGCTCGAAGAGCATCTCGGCCGTCTGCTCGGCGGTCGGCGGCTTCTCGTGCGCCGGCCTGGGGGGCGAGAGGTCGACGGGCCGCTCGGCGAGCTCCGAGGGCTGCACCAGCGCCTCGATACTCGCTATCCGGGCGCGCACCGGCGGGCTCTCGGGCTCGAGGGCAAGCACTTCGTGATAGAGCCGCAGCGCCTCTTTGAGCTCGCCGCGGCGAAGCGCGCGCTCGGCCTCTGCCATCAACTTCGAGTGCTCGTGCTGGTCGACCATGCGTGGGGACTTGGGGTTTCGCGGAGGCGCAAGGGTAGCCGCAGGCGCGCGACGGCGTCAAAATGCAGCGCGATGCGCGCCACACTTCCGGGCCTCGGGCTTGTCCTCTTCCTCCTCTGCGCTGCGAGCTTCGCCGCCGCGCGGACCGCGGCTCGCCTCGACGCGCCGGCCGGCTTCGAGCGCCTCGACCAGCGCCTGTGCGAGGGCTCGGCGGCGTTGGTGCCGACGCTGTCAGAGCGAGGGCGAGGCGAGGTGCTCGGGGCGTTTGTCGAGAAGGGCCGGGACGAGGCCGCCTCGCTCGTGCTCGGCCGGGCCGACGAGCCGCTCGACCTCGGCCATGTGCCCGCGAGCGAGCTGGCATCGGCCATCGCGCGGCACCTGCGCGCGCGGCTCGATCTCGCGGCGACGGTCGAGCGGGCCACTCGCGCCGGCAGCGGGCGTGCGCCACGGTGGGAAGCGCGAGCCCTGACCCGCGCTGGCAGCGGGGCCCGGCTCGTGCGCTTCGGCTTCTATCCCGTCCCCGATGCCTACTTCGTCCTCGCCGCGTCCTATCCGCCCGAGCGCGAGCAGGAGCTGGCGGCGCTGTTCGACGCGAGCTTCGACCAATTCGAGCCTCCGTTTGCCGCGAAGAGGCGGCTCGGCGGTCTCGCGCTGCGCCTGGCCGGGTTCGCCGCGGCCGGCGTCCTCGTCGTCCTCGGGGTGAAGCTGCGCCGCAGGCGCGATTGAAAGGCCGGGCCCCTGCCCCGGAGAGCCTGTCCGCAACCTGCCCCCGGTGTTTGAGCGCCTCGCCTCAGCCGAGGACCTCGTCGAGGAACGAGCGCAACGCGGAGTTGAACGCGTCCGGTTTCTCGATGTTCGACAGGTGTCCGGCTCCAAAGATCGTCTGGAACCTGGCCTTGGGGAGCGCCTGGGCGATGCGCTGCATCTCGGCGGGCGTCGAGAGGGTGTCGTGGCTGCCGACCAACACGAGCGTCGGGCAGCCGATCTTGCCGAGCTCCCGGGTGAAGTCGCGCCGCCTCGCGATCGCGCGCTGAGCGGCGGCTGCGCCTTCGACCGAGGTGTCGCCAATCAGCCGCTCGACCTCGCGCCGCAGCTCGGGCGAAGCCGAAGGGGACAGCAGGTTCGGGAGCAGCCGTTCGATGAGCGGCTCGGTCGAGCCCTCCTCCTCGACCGCACGCGCACTCGCCTCGCGGGCCCTCTTGCCGTCGTCGGTGTCGGCGTGGGACCGGGTGTCGCACAGCGCCAGGGCGCCCACCCGCTGCGGAGCTGCCGCCTGCAGCTCGAGCGCGACATAGCCGCCCATCGACAGGCCGACGACAGCCGCCTTGTCGACGCCGAGCGCGTCGAGCAGCTCGAGAGCGAGCCCGGCAAAGCCGGCGATGCTCACCGGCGAGGAGGGCGGCTGCGAGCCCCCGAACCCCGGCAGGTCGGGCGCGATGAGCCGGAAGCTGCCCCGCAGCGGCGCAATCTGCATCTTCCACATCGCGCCGGAGAGGGGAAAGGCATGAAGCAACAGGACGGCCGGGCCGGTCCCGGAGTCGGCGAAGTGGAGCTTGGTCCCCGCGAGCTTTCTTTGCGGCATTTCGCCCTCCCTAGGTGGCTGGCGCTCCGTTCGGTGCGGGTCCCACCGAGTGTGTCCCCGGGCTGTGGGCAGCCCGGAGCGCGCTAGAGCCAACCCTTCCACCTGAACCACAGCAACATCGCGACCGGCAACGCGCCGTAGGCGGCGAGCGCCAGGTAGAACAGCGCAGCCGAATCGAAGGGAATATTGGTGAAGTTCTGGCCGAAGACTCCGGCAAGGAAGGTCAGCGGCAGGAAGGTAACCGAAAAGAGGGTGAGCTGCTTGACCGTCTCGTTCGTGCGACCGGCCGTCATGGACATGTAGGCTTCCAGCGCGTTGCCGAGCATGTCGCGATCGGCCTCAATCGCGTCGCCGACGCGCAGCAGGTGGTCGTAGACGTCGCGAAAATAGGGAGCGGTGCGCTCGGAGATCCGCGGGTCGCCGCACCGGGAAAGCTGGCCGAAGACGTCGCGGGCGGGCGAGACCGCCCGGCGCATCTGCACCAGCGCGCGCTTGAGGCCCAGGATGCGCTGGATGCTCTCGCGCCGCGGCTCGGCGAGGATCTCGTCTTCAAGGCTTTCGATCGAATCGGCAAGGTCGTCGAGCACCTGGAGGTGGCCGTCGGCGACCGCGTCGCTGAGCAGGTAGAAGAGGAAGTCGGGGCCGCGGGCGGCGAGCGACGGGTCGGCGCAGGCGCGCCCGTAGATATCGTCGACCTCGGGCATCGGGGGCGCGTGGACCGTCACGAGGTAGTCGCGGGAGAGAAAGGCATGGAGCTCGCGCAAGGGCAGGGGCGTCTTGGCGACTGGGGCGAAGGCGTGCTGGACGAGAAACAGGTAGTCGCCGTAGTCCTCGAGCTTCGGGCGCTGGTCGAGGTGGCGCAGGTCCTCGATGGCCAGCGGGTGGAACCTGAAATGCGAGGCGAGAAACGCCAGCTCCGGCTCGCCCTGATCCTGCAGATCGAGCCACAGCAAGCCCTCGCCCTCGAGCAGCTCGAGCCCCCCGCAGCGCACGGTGCCGTCGGGCAGCCGGCGCAACAGCCGCAGCTTTCCCGGGTCGGGCCCAAGCCTGGCTGTCGGGCGGTCGGTCATCTGGCACGCGCTCCTTGCGAGCCGGCGGCAGCCCCGTTGCAAGCCGTCAGGATGCTAACTTGAGCCAGAGGACCGAACAATCGACAATAGGCCACTTCGGTTACTCCCCGAGAAGGCGAAGGCGCATGTCCGAGAGCAAGCCCTCCCATCCCTCCGAGAACCCTGGCTCGCGCCCCTCGCACGAGCAGCTCGCGCGGCTTCGGCAGATCGCCTACTCGATACCCGACAAGGCCTTCGGCGCCAAGCTGCTCCGGGTCTACGAAGCCGCGGTCGGCACGATGGACGGCTTGGGCGAGATCGGGCTGGGCCGCTACGAAGACATGGCCGAGACCGGTTGCCCCGACCTGTCTCTGTGGGAGCAGGTCGCGCCGGTCATTCGCAACACGGTGCTCGACGTCAACCGGCTGCTTACCACCATCGAGAAGTCGTTTCCGGCCGAGGCAAGCGGCGGCATTGCCGATCTCATCGACGAAGCGCTCGAGGAGGCCTCGGGCGGCAATCCCGAGCAGGCGCTCTTGCAGCGGCGCCGCGAGGAGGCCTGTCACCACATCCGCGTGGTCGCCAACGGCCTCATCAACGAAATCGCGAACCTCGGCGAGCGCATCCGCAACCCCGAGGTCGTCTCCGACCGGTGGAACCTGCTCGGCGACATCCAGGAGTTTCGCGGCAAGTTCCGCAGCGCGGTGGGCGATCTCATCTACATGACCGCTCTTGCCTTCACCTCGGCCTCGCGCGCCGAGCTCGTCCCGGGCTGGGCCAGCGAGGTGCGCGACGCCATCGCCTCGCGCCGCGCGGTCACCGACCTCGCCCGGCTGATGGCTGTCAGCCGGGCCCGCTTCGCCGAGGACGCGGGCGGGTCCATCGACGAGATCGTCAGCGGGCTGGCCAAGAACCTCGACGCCTTCGGGCGCTCGCCCGCCTACACCATCCTGCGCGCCCAGGACAAGCGGCGCATCGTCGAGTTCCGTTCGCTGCTGCCTCGCTTCGCGTCAGCTCCAAAGGTCGAGCGCAGCGCGTTCGCCGACGCGCTCGCGCAGTTCGTTCGCTTCACCGAGGGCCTCTCGCTCATCAATCGGCGCGCCTGCCTCGTCGAGCACGACCGGCTCGTGTTCGCCGCCTGCGGGGTGAAGCTCGAGCAGGCCGAGGCGGCGCGAACCGGGCGCTCGGACCGGGCCGCGGCGCTGCTCGTCGAGGCGCAGCACCTTGCGCAGGAGCTCTACGGACGCCACCCGTCGCTCGACGCCTGGCTGCGCAAGGCCCGAAAGCGCGATTTCGGCACGCTCACCCGAGCGGCGCTCGACTTCGAGCTCGAGCTTCTGCGCGAGCTGCTCTCGTCGGCGATGGCGTTCTGATTCGAGGCGCGCGCGGGCTCGGGGCCCGAGCCCCGAGCGCGTGTTGCCTCCTCAAACATGCTTGGAGCGTTCGGGCGGCCTGCCGTAAGATTCCCGCTCTTGTTCGGCCTGTCGCAGAAAGGGTTCCCATGCGGGTGTCTCGCGTCTTGACGGTTGTGTTGGCGGCAGTTGCGGGGGCATGCGCCGGTTCCACGAACGGTTGTGGCGGGGTGGTCGAGCCGATCCCCAACGGCTTCTCGGGAGAGAAGAAGCAGAACGCGGCGGTCGCGCGCATCTCTGCCGAGGGCTTCGAGTACCTCAACAACAACTGGGGGCACCTGGTCGCCTCGATAGTGCCCGGCGCGCAGGTGAGCCCGGACAACGGCTCGCACATCGAGATGTCGTTCGAGCTGCCCTGCACGACCATGGGCGGCTTTCCGGGCTCTGGCGGCGACCTTCACCTCTGCGACAACGGCCGCTCGGGCGTGGGCAGCGACGGCTTCATGGACCAGCAGTGCACCTGGCAGGACTCGCCCTGTCCGCTCCTGCTGACTATCGAGCGGGTGGCGCTCACCCCCGAATCGCCCGACAAGCTGGCTGTCGAGGCGGACCTGCGCATCGACATGGTCAAGGACCCGGTCACCCGCGAGGAGACGAGCCTGTTCATCACCTCGGCCGACAACGCCGGCCTTTGTCCCTTCGTCGGTCGGCCCCTCGGCTGCTTTGCCGACTTCCGTTCGTCCGGCCGTGGGGAGAGGAACAACGAGACCCTCTCGGCCAAGGTTCAGTTCGCGCTCGACCGCAACTGGGACGGGCAGCTCACCTTCGATCTCGCCCCGCCGGATCCGAGCAAGCCCGACCAATCCCTCGGAGGGCTCGACGCGGTCGAGGTCGACGACATCGTCGTCGGCGGCTGCAAGACCGGCGCGACCCCGACGATTCCCTGCGGCGAGGTCGAGCCTGTCACCGGCTCCGAGTGGTGCGACTACGCCTGCAGCTTCCTGAACATTGGACTTATCAAGGGCCTGATCATCGACAGCTTCGTCAAACCGGAGCTGCAGAAGGCGGTGGCGGGAGCGGTCTCGGGCCAGCGCTGCCGCAGGTGCAACCCGAGCGATCCGCTGGTCCCGCGTTGCCCGAACCAGGGCATCGACAGCTTCTGCGACTGCCCGGATGGCGGCAGCACCTGCGAGGACGAGGCGCGCATCTGTGTGAGCTCGGCCAACCGCGGCGGCCAGTGCGTCCCGCAGCTCCTCGGGCTCGAGCAGTACGTCAACCTCGGCGCGCTGCTCGAGCCGTTTGGCGCCGAACCGGCCGTGAAGATGGAGACCTTTGCCGCGGCCGGCGGCGGGGAGATCGCCGTCAACACCGGCCTGCAGGTGGGGATGATGGCCGGGGTTAAGAGCAACACCGTCTCGGCCTGCGTTCCGGCCTGGCCGGCGCCGACCGACACGAATGCGCCGAGCCCGAACCTCGCCACCGAAGGCCCGGCCGACCACCACGCCGGGCTCGCGGTCTCCGAGCACTTCCTCAACTACGCGATGTGGGACACGCACCGTTCGGGCCTGGCGTGCATCAACCTGAGCACCGCGCAGGCCGCGCCGCTGACGACCGGCCTGTTCAAGACCTTCCTGCCGTCGCTGGGCGTGGTGGCCGGCAGCGAGACGAGCGACGCGCCGATGATGGTCGTCCTGCGGCCGCTCGGCGCTCCGAAGATTCACATCGGCGAGGGCACGTTCGATCCGGTAACCAAGAAGCCGATCAAGCCGCTTTTGACCGCCGAGCTGACCGACGTGCGCATCGACTTCTATGCGTTCATCGACGGGCGCCAAGTGCGGCTGTTTACGCTGGGCGCGGACGTGAAGGTTCCACTGTCGCTCATCATCGAAGGCTCGCCGATGACCATCCTGCCGGCGCTCGGCGATCTGAAGGAGATGATCGTCATCCGCACCGATGTGCCGGCCAACTCTGAGATCCTCGCCGAGGATCCGCAGGCGCTCGCGCAGCTCATCCCGATGGTGCTCGGCATGGCCGAGCCGGTCATCGCCACGCTGCTGCAGCCGGTGGCCATCCCCGACATGAACGGCTTCCGGATCAACGTGAACGAGCTCAAGGGGATCAACCGCATCGGCGCCGGCGACGACTTCCACTACCTCGCCGCGTTCGCGACCTTGGGGATCGCCTCGCAGCCGCAGCGCTGGAGCCCGCGCACCCTGGCCCGCATCGTCGAGACGCAGGTGCCGACCAAGGAGCAGATGCGCCTCGAGCCTGGACGCGCGCTGCCCTGGCCGCGCGCGGTGGTCGAGGTTTCGGCCGAGGATCGCCCCGGCGAGTCGCGGCCGATGGAGTACGCCTGGCGCGTCAACGGCGGGCTCTGGTCGACCTGGGCCGACGGCCCGACCCTCGAGGTCTCGCACCCCGCGTTCATCCTCCCCGGCAAGCACGTGATCGAGGTGCGGGCGCGCGTTTCCGGCGAGGCCCAGATGGTCGATCCGACGCCCGAGCCGCTCACCTTCCTGGTCGACTGGGACGCGCCGACCGTCGCCCTTGAGGCCGCTCCGGCGTCGAACCGGCTCCTCGTGCACGCCCACGACTCGGTCAGTGCGCCGGAGCTGCTGCGGTTTGCCTATCGGCTCGGCGGCGGCGAGCTGTCCGAGTTTGGCCCCGCGCGCGAGATAGACCTTGCCGCGGTCGAGGCGGCCGGCGGGCTCGAGGTCCAGGTGCTGGATGAGGCGGGCAACGTCGGCGGCGCGCGATGGGGCTTCGAGGCTGCGGTGTCTCGGTCGGCCGAGGGCCTTGCCGCGGAAGGGGAGGCCAACGCGGTCGCTCCAGCCGCGGGGTGCAGCGCGGCCGGCGCGGGGCTGGCGGGCCTGCTTTCGCTCGTCGTTCTGCCTATGGCGCTGCTCCGCCGTCGCCAGGCCGCGGGGGCGCGCAGCTCGTAGGTTCGAGGTGGATCGAGGGCGGTTTTCGCTCTGAAGACCGCCCTTGATTCCGGTGCGCGGATCGCCGCAGGCCCCGATTATCGGGCCGAGACGCGCCCGTTCGATTCGCGGGAAAGCGGATGTTCACCTGGCCGAAACCCTCACCCTGAAAACAGCCGTCGAGGACGCATCCGCGGATGGCGACCGGCCGACGACTGGGGGCGGCTTCGGGTGGGCGTCGGAGCCGGGGGGTTCAGGCTGAAGGGCGGCCAGCGAAGACGCGCGGCGAGCTGCACGGCGCGCCTATTCGACTTGAGAGCAGCCCTTCGCGACCGAGGGTTTGCAGGCAGACAGGCTTGTTCGATCTCCGGCCCCAGATTCTCATCCTGACCAAGCCCTCGAGAGCTCTGCCGGCTCGCCCGATTCTCGGCCTGAAAACCGCCTCTCCGGTGGCCCGAGCCACAATGAACCCGAAACGAAGCTCTCAATCCGGCGGTAGCGCGTGCGCCGGCCCGCGCGGCCGGCGCCGAATTCGCGCGCTCGCGCGCGCGGCGGTGCTCGCCGCGCTGCTCGTTCCCGCGATGGCCGGGGCACAGCGGTCGGAGGTCTCGCTCGATCATTCGGGGAGCCTCGGTCTGCTCGCGGGTGCCGGCGCCGAGTTCTCGACGACCGAGGTCGCCGCCTGTCTCGCCTGCGAGCCGACCGAGACCTTCGTCGAAGTGGGCGCAGTGCTCGACCTAGGGCTGACCGCCGCGATCGGGCGCGAGGGCAATGAGCTCGCGCTCAGACTCCGGCTGATTCGACTCACAGGGGCCGTCGGCGAGGCGCTGTTCGTCGGCTACCGCAACTACTTCGGCCGCGACGAGTGGAAGACCTTCGCCGCCTTCGATCTGATGGGGACGTTGCGCCCGATCCAGGCCGGGGGGGTTCGTGCGGCGTTCGGTGTGATGTACGACCTCTCGCCTATCCTGGGCCTGTATGGGGAGGCCGGCGCGAGCTTCGCTCTGGGCACCGGACGGCGCTTCGGGGTCGAAGCGACTCTCGGATTGCAGGGGCGCTCGTACTTGCTCGAATAGCTGCCATTATTTTGACCGATGTCGCACCATGTGCGAGCCTGTGTGTAGATGTAGGACATCGACACGGGAGCGCACATGATCGAGTCGAAGCGGCTGATTTCCCTGGTGTTCCGGATTCCCCGCTCCAAGCTGCAGGCTCTCAAGGGTCTGTCGACCCGCACGCGGGTGCGGCAGAGTGAGTACCTGCGCGAGGCGATCGAAGACCTGCTCGCGAAGTACGCCGAGCAGCAGTAGTCGCCCCCCCCGGGGTTTCAGAGGCGCTTGGTCCGATGCGGGTCGCGCGCCCGGGGGCAAAAGCAGCGGGTGCTGCCGCGGACGACGCTGAGATATAGTCCAGCCGACCGGGCGTCCGATGGGCCCGGGAGCCGCCGAGAAGTGGCCTTTGGAGGTGGCAATGTTGGCGAAGGGCGACCCGGGCTCGGGCAAGACAGGTGGACAATGGCTCTACAAACAGCATGACCTGCTGCTGGGGCCGGTATCGTTCGAGCAGCTCGTCGAGATGCTCTACGCGGGCGAGCTCGACGCCTCGACGCCCATCAGCCCCCACGGGGGCAGCCCAAGCTTCGAGCAGCTCGGACGCCACGAAGCCTTCCAGGTCCACCTCGCCAAGGCTCAAGCCAAGCTCCGGGTCGAGGCCCAGCACGCGCAGCAGAAGAAGAGCAGGCGCCGGCGCGACGTTGTCAGGATTGCCGTCGGAGGGGTCATCGGCCTCGCCTTGGTCTTCGCGGGCGGCAGGCTCGCGACCTGGCTCGCGATTCATCAGCCGTGGGAAGATCGCATCCAGCTTCCCGAGCCGGTGATCACCGACGAGCTCCCCGTCATCTCGCTCGCCTCCGAGCGGGGCGACGAAGAGGAGGAGCTCGCCTACCCGGGCGCGGTCTCCCCGGGCAAGAAGCCCCCCTCCGGCGCCATCGCCGCCCGGCCCCCACGCCCGCCCAAGCGCCCCTCGGCTTCGGCCCCGGCGCTCGACCGCGCGCCGACGGCGGCCGAGCCCGACCCCGACGGGCTTGTGAGCATGCAGAGGTGGGATCAGGACGCGATCAACCGGGTCGTCAAGGCCAAGAAGTCGACCCTGCACCGCTGTCTGACCGCCGAGGCCAAGCGCCAACGGGCGGGGTGGTCTGCGCGGGTGCCTATCGAGTTTACGATCGGCAACAACGGGCGCATCACCAAGCTCTGGATAGACAGCCCCGACTTCAAGAGCGAGGCGAGCGAGCTGTACCGCTGCATGCTCGAGGAGCTGCGCCAGTGGCGCTTCCCCTCGTACGATGGCGAACAGGCCAACGTCTCGCTCACCTTCCAGATACAGGCGCGCTGAATCGTGGCCGCGCGGGGCGGCTTGCGGTAAGGTGCGCCCCCCTTCAACCGAGCCAACAAGGCGGTAGAAAGCGTGCAGACCAGTGGACAGGCCGCAGTCGCCATCAAGGCTGCAGAGGTCGAGCCGGGCAGCCTGCGTCACCAGGCGTTGATGTGCGCCCAAAAGTTCAAGAGCTCCTGGGTGGAGCTGGGAGCCTTGCTCGTCAAGGTGCGCAACGCGGACGCCTGGGGTGAGTGGGGCTTCAAGAGCTTCGAGGACTACTGCTCCAAGGAGCTGCGCATCAAGAAGCAGACCGCGCTCAAGCTGACCAACTCCTACGCCTTTCTCGCGAAGCACGAGAAGCGCCTGTTGGACCCGCCCGAGGCGCAGGCCCCCGCGCGGCCCGTGCCGCCGCCAGCCTTCGAGGTGGTCAGCGTGCTCGCCGGGGCCGAGGAGCGCGGGCAGCTCAAGGAGGAGGACTACCAGCAGCTTCGCGAGAAGCTCTGGGGCGATGAGCGCCCGGCAAACCAGGTCGCGCGGGAGCTGTCGGAGCGCTTCCCCCCGCCGCCCAAGCCGCCGCCGCCGGTCGATCTGGTGATGCGCAGGCTCGCGGCCTCGGCGCGCAAGCTCGTCGCCGACCTGGGAGCCTGCGACAAGGTGCCCGAGGCGGTCGTCGAGCGCGCCGCGGCGCTCGCCGCGGACGTCGAGGAGCTCGCCGGGGACGGGCAATAGTGGGCGAGCCGCCCGAATTGACCGAGAATCGCGGCGCCGCGGCGCTCGGGCAGTCGTGGCAGACAGCTCCAGCGGCGCCCTATATTTGCGCTGGAGGCCGGGGCAAGCAGAAGTGGTCGACAGCCCGGCGGCCTGTCTTGGCAGGGAGAGGGAGCAACCGCGCGGGCCCGGCGGACACGGGGGCGAAACCTCGGTCGGCATGTGGGCCTGGGATAGAATGAAAACGGCGAACCGTTAACCTTAGATCGAAAGATCGGGGCCGCACGGGACGCTATCAGGCGGGGCGCCAGGCGCCTGCCGGCCGGGTTCTGGAGGAAGCGAGTGAGCCGCAAGGGAGAACATCACACCAACCTGTCCTGCTCCTTCTGCGGAAAGGGACAGCGTGAAGTTCGCAAGCTCATCGCGGGCCCGACCGTCTACATCTGCGACGAGTGCATCAAGCTGTGCAACGACATCATCGCCGAGGAGAACGAGCGCGAAGAGGGCAAGCCGCAGATGAGCCTGCCCACCCCCGCCGAGATCAAGTCGTTCCTCGACGACTACGTCATCGGCCAGGAGAAGGCCAAGAAGGTCCTCTCGGTCGCCGTCTACAACCACTACAAGCGCATCTTCCAGCGCAAGGCCAAGAAGGGCGCGGCGGGCGCGCGCCCGGGCGCCGAGGACGTCGAGCTCGCCAAGTCCAACGTGCTCTTGCTCGGTCCGACCGGCTCGGGCAAGACGCTGCTCGCCCAGTCGCTCGCCCGCTTCCTCAACGTCCCGTTCACCATCGCCGACGCGACCAGCCTCACCGAGGCGGGCTACGTGGGCGAGGACGTCGAGAACATCATCCAGAACCTGCTGCACAACGCCGACTACGACGTCGAGAAGGCCGCCCGGGGCATCGTCTACATCGACGAGATCGACAAGATTGCCCGCAAGGGAGACTCGCCCTCGCCCACCCGCGACGTCGGCGGCGAGGGCGTCCAGCAGGCCCTGCTCAAAATCATCGAGGGCACCCGGGCCAACGTCACCCCCCGCGGCGGCAAGAAGTACAACCAGCAGGAGTACATCCAGGTCGACACCACGAACATCCTCTTCATCGTCGGCGGGGCCTTCAACGGGGTGGAGAACGCCATCCGCCGCCGGGTCGGGGTCAAGGGGCTGGGGTTCGGCGCGAAGATCGAGCGGCGCGACGAGCGCACCATCGGCGAGCTGCTCGGGCACGTCGAGCCGCAGGACCTGGTCAAGTTCGGGATGATCCCCGAGTTCGTCGGGCGCCTGCCGGTCATCGCCACGCTTATCGAGCTGAGCGAAAGCGATCTGGTGCGCATCCTCACCGAGCCGAAGAACGCGTTGGTGAAGCAGTATCAAAAGATGTTCGAGATGGAGAAGGTCAAGCTCACCTTCACCAAGGACGCCCTGCGCGCCATCGCCCGCGAGGCGATGCGCCGCAACTCCGGGGCCCGCGGCCTACGTTCGATCATGGAGGCCGCGATGCTCGACATCATGTACGACGTGCCCTACCGCGAGGGGATCAAGGAGTGCAAGATCACCGAGGGCGTCATCGCGCGCAGTGAAGAGCCGCTGCTCTCCTTCGAGAAGGAGAAGAAGCTGGCCTAGAGCGACCCGACGGTCGACAGTCGAGAGTCGTCGGTCACAGTTCGGTAGGGGCGCATCGCAATGCGCCCGTCGACGAATCGGGAAGCTGCGCGGGCGAGCCCGGCGGTCCGGTGATTTGCCACCTCGCCGCGATGCGAAGGCCCGGCGCGCCAGCCTTCGTACTGGGCGGTCTGGTGGGTTGCCTCCGCCGCAAAAGGCCGGCACGAAGACCGGCCCTCCGGAAAGAAATCAAGCGCTCGATCGCAAGTTGGTTGGGGCGCAGCATCGTGCCCGGAAGCTGGCTTTTCGCTCCTGACTCAAAACTCAAAACTCCCAACTCAGCCAGTGCTAGCCGAGGTAGAGGCGTGAGGCGCGCACGAGCCCGCCTTCGATGACCAGGCTGAGCGCGACCGGCAGAGCAGGGTGGTGAGGGGCGATCCGCTCGCACTCGACAGTCGCGATGGCCCCCTCCACGACCAGCCGACGCTCGTCGAGGCGCATCCCCTCCGAGCGCCCGAGCAGCGCGCTCCAGTAGGCGCGCAGGGGCTCCCGGCCACGGGCCTCGCCGTGCGGCTCCGTCGCCCGCAAGTCCGGGCTCGCGTGCGCGCCGTCGGGGGAATAGAGACCGCAGAGCGCCTCGAGGTCCCTCGCGTTGAAGGCCGCGAGCCAAGCCCGCGCGAGCGCGGCAGCCTCGCCCGCCCGCAGCGCCATCCGCCCAAGCTCGACGACGTTGCGCGGGCAGTCGAGCTCGCCCGGATCCTCGACCCAGCGCCACTCGTCGAATTCGTCGCTCAGCCTGACCGCCTCGCTGGCGACCTCGGCGACGAAGCTCAGGTTCATGTGCAGGCCCTTGCTGCCGGCCGGATGCTCTTCGTACCCGAGGAAGCCGGCCGGAGTGCCGTCGACGCCAAGCGGCAGCTCGAACCTGCCCTCCAGGCCCGTCTCCTCGCGCAGCTCGCGGCCCGCAGCCTCGAGCGGCGTCTCGCCCTGCTCAACCTCGCCCCCGACCGGCAGCCAGGTGCCGAGCCGGCGATGGCGCACAAGCAGCACGCGGCCGCCGTGACGGGCGAAGACCGAAACCGAGAAGGCGCGCCGCTCAGCCACCGGCGACCTCCTGGTCCTCGCCTGCCCGAGCCGCTCGCAGCCTTTGGTACATGCTTCCAACCTCCGACTGGACTTGCGCGAGCAGCCGCTCCCTCTCCGCAGGAGTGTCGGGACCGGTGACGATGGGCTCTGCGATGGCGACTCGAACCGGCCCCGGCTTGTGAAAGCGTCGCGCGCCCTTGGGGAGTATCTCGATCGTCCCCCAAATCGCCACCGGCACGATGGGCACCCCCAAGGCGAGCGCCATGCGCACTCCGCCGCGCTTGAACGGGCGCAGCTCGCCGTCCGCGCTCCGGGTGCCCTCGGCGAAGAAGGCGACCGAGACCTGCTGGGCGATGCCCCGCTGCGCCTCGTGCATACGGCGCAGCGTGTCCTGACGGGTCGCCGCGGTCGATGTCGATGTTGCCGATCGCCTTCATCGCCGCGCCGAACAGCGGAATCCTCGCGAGCGAGCGCTTGGCGACGAACCTGACCGGGTTGGGAACGGCGCTCACCAGGCAGGGCACGTCGAGGTGGCTCTGGTGATTGGCCATGAAGATGTAGCGCTGGCCCGGGTCGAGCCGCTCGGCGCCCTCGACCTGTAGCTCGACGCCGACCGCCGACAGCACCCGGTGGGCCCAGGTCTTGAGCGCGAGGTCGTGGAAGCGCTGCGTGAAGGGCGTCGTCGCGAGCGTAAACGCGCCAATTGCCACGGTGTTGGCGAGGACCGCGGGGGTCGCGTAGAGGGTGCGCCACATGAGGCAGGGCTATAGCAAGAGCGGCCCGACGGGTGAAGCGCCGAGTACCGGACAGACCTGCCCGCCCCGAGGGCGGCGAGTCTCGGGCGAGGCCGCCCAGGTCTTGGGGAAAGCAAATCGTCCCGAGCTGCGCACGCCGGCCCAGGAGAGGCTCAGGCTTGCCAGCCCTATTTCCCTAGCTTCGAGGCGGTTGCGACCGCCCAGAGGCCCTGTGCGTGCGCCAGGCGAGCCGCGCGCCTCGCGAACACCGCGATCGAGCGGTCTCGTGGCGCTCGCAACGATCGCAGGCTTCCGAGGACGGTGCAGTCGCGCGAAGTCTGCGCCGGCGTGTCAGGCGCCCTCGATTCTGCTCGGGCCCTAGCCGGCGATGTGGAGCGGACCTGAGGGGGCCGGGAAACCTTCCGCGGCGTGTCGCGCGAGGCGGGGGCCGCCGCCGTGTCGGCGGCCTGCGCGCGCGCATGAAGAAGAGGCGCTGAAGCGAGGCTGAGAAGGATGTCTCCGTGGATCTTCAGCGTGCGCCAGGCAAACCGAGCGCCTCGCGAAAACGGCGTTCGAGGCCTCCCGTGGCGCTCGCATGGTGACTCAGGACTGAACGCATAGGAGTCGTCCTGGGCGCGCTCGCCGGAGTGACTTGGCTGGAGCTTCATCCTCGCAATCCTGCGAGGCGAGGTCCGCCGATGCGGCTCCTTCTCGCCACCTTCGGGCGCGCCCAGGTCCCAACCGCCGTTTGCCAGCAGACCCTTTCGCCTTCGCCGGCTCGGACGATAAACTGCCGAGCCCCCGAACCCTCTCCGGGCGCTTGGCTCAGCGAGCTTTCGAGCGCTCGACCGGTTTCCCGAGGCGCGAAGTCCCGTCTCTATCGCCCACCACGAAAAGGAGAAGCGATGACCTCACCGTCCGCGACGAAGGCACTCGAGCACCTGGAAGGCCATTTCGAGGAGCACCTCTCTGATCTGAAGGCGTTGGTCGCCGTGCCGAGCGTCGCCTTCGCGGGCTTCCCGCCGGCCGAGCTGCGCCGCAGCGCCGAAGAGGTCGCCCGGGTGCTGCGCTCACGCGGGCTCGAGGAGGTGCGGCTGCTCGAGATCGAGGGGGCGCCGCCCTATGTCTTCGCCGAGTGGGTAGAAGCGCCGGGCAAGCCGACGCTGTTGCTCTACGCGCACCACGACGTGCAGCCGGCAGGCGACGAGAAGCGGTGGAAGAGCAAGCCCTTCGAGGCCGAGGTGCGCGAGGGCCGGCTCTTCGGGCGCGGGAGCGCCGACGACAAGGCCGGGGTGGTCGTCCACTCGGCGGCGATCGGGAGCTGGCTGCAGGCGGCCGGCAGGCTGCCGCTCAACGTGAAGCTCCTCATCGAGGGCGAGGAGGAGGTCGGCTCCGAGCACCTCGCCGAGCTGCTGCGCCGCCACCGCGACCTGCTCCAGGCCGACGCCATCGTCATCACCGACACCGCCAACTTCGACACCGGCTTGCCGTCGATCACCACCGCGCTGCGCGGCCTGGTGACCGCGGAGGTCGAGGTGAGAGCGCTCGAGTCCTCGGTCCACTCGGGGATGTGGGGCGGGCCCATCCCCGATCCCGCGATGGCGCTGTGCCGGATGCTGGCGACGCTGGTCCATCCGGATGGATCGATCGCCGTCCCCGGCATCCAGGAGAAGGTTCGAGCGCTCACCGAAGAGGAGAAGAAGAGCTTCGCGTCGCTGCCGGCCGGCGAGGCCGAGTACCGCAAGCAGGCCGGGATGCTCGAAGGGACCGAGATGCTCGGCGGCGGGCGCAACCCCTACGAAACCAACTGGCGCCAGCCCTCGATCTCGATCAACGCTATCCAGGCGAGCTCGCGCAAGGACGCCCGCAACATCGTCTGCGACGCGGCCTGGGCGCGCGTCGGCATCCGCCTCGTGCCCGACCTCGACGCCAAGCAGACGCTCGAGGCTCTCGCCGAGCACCTCAAACGCCACGCGCCCTGGGGCGTGAAGGTCGAGCTGAAGACCGACATCGGCGGGGGCTGGTGGTACACCGACCCGGGCCAGCCGCTCTTCCAGGCCGCTGGCAGGGCGCTCACCGCCGGTTTCGGACGCGAGCCGCTGCTCGTCGGCTGCGGCGGCTCGATCGGTTTTGTCGACCCGATCACCCGCGAGCTGGGAGGCATCCCGGCTCTGCTGCTCGGTGTCGAAGACCCCTACTCAAACCCCCACTCGGAGAACGAGAGCCTGTCGGTGGGCGACTTCCGGTCGGCCATCCGCAGCGAAATTCTTCTCTTCGAAGAGCTCGCCTCCGCGCTCGCCCGCTAAAAGCGCCTCCGCCGCAATTCCGTTGGAGGGGAGCCCGACTGGTCCCCCCTCTTGGATACGTGCGGCTCGAAATGGTATCAAGGGGCGGTTCGAGTCCTGAGCCAGGGCCTTCGGGTCGGGGGCAGGGCGGCGAATCACGATGGCACCCAAAGGGTCGGACCGCGCGCCTGTGGGCCCTCTGTAGGCGTGCGGTCATGGGAAGCACTCGGCAAACGGGGAAAACACAATGCTCAAGAAACTGGTTGGAATCGCCCTCCTGGCGTTCACCTTGTCGCTCGCAGGATGCGGCGACGATCCGCCCGACAACGGGCCTCAAGACGCCGGCAGCAAGACCGACGGCTCGACTACCAAGCCCGACTCGGGAGAGACCTGCGATCTCCAATGCGGTCTCGACTGCTGCGAGCCTGGCCAGGTCTGCAAGGACGGCGTGGCCTGCTGCACGCCGGACTGCGACGGCAAGGAGTGCGGCTCCGACGGCTGCGGCGGCACCTGCGGCCAGTGCGAAGGCGACGAGACCTGCAGCGCTGCCGGCAAGTGCGAAACCGAGTGCACCCGCGAGACCCCGCAAGAGTTCTGCAAGCGCCGGGAGAAGAACTGCGGCTCGGTGACCGCGCCCGACAACTGCGAGAACGAGTGGACCGTCAACTGCGGCACCTGCCCGGACAACGGCGAGTGCGACCTGACGACCAACACCTGCAAGGAGTGCGTTTACGAGGGCGACAACGCGTTCTGCTATCGCATGGGCAAGCAGTGCGGCGCGGCGACCGGCACTGACAACTGCGAGCAGGAGCGCACGGTCGAGGACTGCGGCCCCTGTGGCACGGGCATGAACTGCAACGAGAATGGCCTCTGTGTCCAGTGCACCCAGACGAGCAACGAGCAGTTCTGCCAAGTCCACGCCGCCGAATGCGGGTCGCTGACCGCGATGGAGTGCGGCGCGAACCGCACGGTCGACTGCGAGCCGTTCGGAGTCTGCACCGGCAGCCAGGTGTGCCAGAACAACCGCTGCGTCGTCCCCGGCGCCCCGGCCAACGATGACTGCGCGGGCGCCGAGGTGCTCAACTTCGTCAGCGGGATCGCCACCGCTTCCGGCGACACCTCTCTGGCGACCGATTCGTACACCGCGGATTGCGCCGGCAGCGGCGCTGTCGCAGACGTCGTCTACACCTTCACCATCACCGAGCCCAAAGATGTCCGCGCGACGATGACCGCGAGCTGGGACGAGGTCATCTACATCACCAACGCTTGCCCCGTGACCGGTTCGACTCAGGAGGAGGTTTGCGACGACGAGCCGGGCGAGGTGGAAAAACGCCTGCCCGCGGGCACCTATTACGTCTGGGCAGACGGGTACTTCGCCTCTTCCAAGGGCGCGTTCTCCCTGGAAGTCGAGCTGACCGACCCGCCGCCGGTCCCCGGCAACGACCTCTGCGCCGACGCGGTCGAGCTGCAGTTCGGCGGCAGCGACTCGGTCTCTGTGCCCGGTACCACCCTCGGCGCTTTCGACGACGACGCCGGCACCTGCGGCACGACCGACGGCGGCGAGGTCTTCTACTGGTTCGAGATCACCGGGACCGACAACCGCTCGCTGACCGCGACGGTCACTCCGACCGGCACCGGCTACCGGCCGGCGGTCTACATCCGCCAAGGCGACTGCACGACCTCGACTCAAGTGGCCTGCAACCGCGCCGGCAGCACCGGCAGCAACGCGGTTGCTTCCGCCGCGAGCCTGGTGCCGGGGGTCTACTACGTGGTCGTCGACGGCGTTGGGTCGACCGGTGATTTCACGCTCGATCTGCAGCTTGGCGCAGAGCTGATCCTTCCGGAGGACTGCACCAGCGCCCAGCCGCTCGTCTTCACCAGCGGCACCGCGACGATCACCGGCGACACCTCGAGCGCAAGTAACGAAAGCTCCGGGTCCTGCGGCTCGAGCTCCACGCAGACTGCTCCCGACCTCGTCTACTCCTTCACCATCGATCCGTCCGAAGAGCCGATGGACGTGCGCGCGGTCGTCACTCCGTCGGGATGGGACGCGATCATCTACCTGACCGATGCCTGCCCGGCGACCAGCGACCTGGGCTGCAGCGATACTTTCCCGGATACGGTGAAGGCCCGGATGCTGCCGGCAGGCACCTACTACCTGTGGATCGATGGCTACTCGACCGCCTCAGGCCCGTTCTCGCTGACAGTGGATCTTATCCCCTCGCCGCCTGCTCCCCCGGGCGACAACTGCACGGACGCGATCCCGCTTCTCTTCACCGACGGCAACGTGACGGTGACCGGCGACACGAGCACGGCCTACCACGACTACCGTGCTAGCTGCAGCTCGAGCAGCTCGACCGCGCCTGACTTGGTCTACAGCTTCACCATCGATGCGGCCGAGGCTCCGATGAACCTGAGCGCGGTGCTCGATTCGCCGAACTGGGACGCGGTGATCTACCTGACCGACACCTGCCCGCCGACCGGCACTCTGCAGTGCAAGGACACTCCCGAGACCTTGAGTCTGAACAGCCTTCCGGCAGGCGACTACTACATCTGGATCGACGGCTGGGGCACCGGTTCGGGCCCGTTCTCGCTGGAGGTGGACCTGACACCGCCGCCGCCTGGAGACACCTGCCAGACCGCGCATCCGCTCAGCTTCGACGCCGCCGGCCACGCCTCGATCAGCAGCTCCAACGCCTTTGCTCAGGACGACTTCAAGGGTTGTGGCGGAACCGGAGGCAAGGATCTTGTCTACAGCTTCTCCATCGATCCCGCCGAGGCTCCGATGGACCTGCGCGCGGTGCTCGACACGCCGAGCTGGGACGCGGTGATCTTCCTGACCGACACCTGCCCGCCGACCGGCGCCCTGCAGTGCCGGGACGAGCCCGAGACCCTGAGTCTGAACAGCCTTCCGGCAGGCGACTACTACATCTGGGTCGACGGCTACAGCACGGGCACGGGAAACTTTACGCTCGAGGTAGACCTGACGCAGTCTCCGCCCCCGCCGGACAACGACTCGTGCGCCGTGCCCGAGCTCCTCGACATCAGCGGCGGCTCGGTCAGCGTGTCTGGCCAGACCGGCTCGGCGGTCAACGACTATGAGGGAACCTGCTCGGGCACCACCAGCACCACTGCGCTCACCGGTGGCGACGTCGTCTACGAGATCGAGCTGCTAGCCGATTCGTCCTTGGCCGTCCGCGTCACGACGAGCGACGGCTTCAAGCCGGGCGTCTACCTGCGGGCTGCCGATTGCACGAGCGGCACCGAGGTTGCCTGCCATCGCGCGACCTCCAACAACGGGACGGCGATGGTCATCCAGCCGAGCATCTCGGCGGGCACCTACTACCTGTTCGTCGACGGCGTGGACGGGCAAGGTGGGAACTTCGATCTCACGGTGATCACCGGGGCCGTGGGCACTGTTCCCGACGACTGCACCACTGCCGAGACCATCGACGTCTCCAGTGGCACCGCCCTCGTGATCGGCGACACCACCTCCGCAACCCAGAGCGGCAACAGCACCTGCTCTACCTCGACCTACCAGGACGTGGTCTACACGTTCACCACCAGCGAGGTGAAGAACTTCGAGGCGAAGGTTCAGTTCGCCAGCACGAGCTATGGCCCGAACCTCTACCTGCGCAAGAGCGCCTGCGATTCGACCCTGGCCGACGACGAGGTCGCCTGCGCCAAGCTCACCTCGGGAGGCAAGCTGACCCTGAGCGCTCCGGGTCTGCCCGCCGACACCTACTGGCTCTGGGTCGACCACCCGTATTCGGGCGAGAAGGGCCCCTTTGTCCTGGAGGTGAACCTGACCGATCCGCTCGCCAACGACATCTGCTCCGGCGCCGAGGCGCTCACGCTGACTCAGGACCCGACGAGTCTCGACATGATCGGAACCGTGACCGGCACGACCATCGGCGCCTTCGACAGCGGCAGCGGCTACTGCGGCGGCTCTGCCGGCGCGGACGTCATGTACTCCTTCGAGATCAACGCCGAGCAGACCGTCGAAATCCTGGTCACGCCGACGCAGGGCTCGACCCTCAAGCCGCTCGTCCACCTGCGCGCGACGACCTGCGACGACGCGCAGGCCGAGGTTCCGACCTCGTGCGCCGAGTCGGCGGCCACCGCCGTGGGCGGCCCGGCGAGCATCCTCGTCCCGAGGCTGCAGCCTGGCACCTACTTCGTCTGGGTCGACGCCCAGTCGTCTTCGGCCGGCGCATTCGAGCTGACGGTGACCACCCGCGACCCGGACCCCGCTCCGGACAACGACGCCTGCGACGGCACCACGCTCGACCTGACGGGGCTCACCACGACCATCGAGGGCGACACCACCTTCGCGCTCGACAGCGCCACCGGAAGCTGCGGCGGCGCCGGCTCCGGGGACGTGGTCTACAGCTTCACCATCCCGGCCGGCATGAGCCACAAGATGACCGCGACGGTTACTCCCGCGACCGCGACGCCGAATTTCCGGCCGAAGCTCTACCTGCGGTCGGTCTGCGCCAGCGCGGACGCCGCCGACCAGGTAAGCTGCGCCGACACGTCGGTGGTGGTCAACGCGCTCGACGAGGGCACCTACTTCCTCATCGTCGACGGCGACAGCGGCAGCTACGGCGCTTTCTCGCTCACCGTCACGCTCGAGGACCCGTTCTACCTGAACGACACCTGCGCTGATGCCTACGTGCTGACCGCGGGCGTGCCGCACTCCGGCGACACCAGGCTCGGGGCCGACGACTACGGCAACCTCACCTTCCCGACGGTCTGCGACGGTCCTCTCACTGGCACGCAGGACGGACCGGAGCTCGTCTACGCCTTCACCCCAACGCTCTCCGGCATCTTCACCATCGACATCGACGACCAGTATGACTCTTCGGTCTGGGTGTCGCCGGTCTGCGCCGCCACCTCTGGCGATCCGGAAGCCGCCTGCATCGCCGCCGAAGACGACTCAATCCCGGGACCGGAGACCCTCACGGTCAACGGCACGGTCGGAACGACCTACTACATCTTCGTCGACGGCTACTCGCCGTCCTCGAAGGGCACTTACACCATCACCGTCACCGAGCCGTAAAGCGCGGACAGGGGCTCCGTCCCCGTTCCTCGACCAGCAGTGAAGACGGCCCCCGCCAAGCGGCGGGGGCCGTTTTTCATCAGGCCGCCCCAGGCTCCTGATACGAAGGGCGGAGGCCGAGCGAGCTTCCGCCCGCTTGACTGCCCCCCGACCGAACGGTATCCCGCTCTGCATTCCGACTATCCCAGGGAGACAGCCATGGCGGACACCTTCGATGTCGTAGTGATCGGCGCAGGACCGGGCGGCTACGTCGCCGCGATTCGCGCGGCCCAGCACGGCCTGAAGACCGCGCTGGTCGAGCGCGACAAGAAGCTGGGCGGCACCTGCCTGCTGCGCGGCTGCATCCCGACCAAGGCCTTGCTCGAGTCGGCGGGCCTGTTCGAGAAGCTCGGCAAGGCGGGCGATTTCGGGGTCAAGGTCGACGGCTTCTCGCTCGACTTCGAGCGGGTGATGAAGCGCAAGGAGCGCGTCGTCGCCAAGCTGACCGGCGGGGTCGCCGGGCTGATGAAGAAGAACGGGGTCACCGTGGTGAAGGGCCACGGCCGGCTCGACGGCAAGGGCAGGGTGGTCGTCGAGACCGAGGGCGGCCCTCAGACGCTCGAGACGAAGAACGTCATCCTCGCCACCGGCAGCGAGGTGAAGAACATCCCGTTCATCCCCGTGGACCATAAGCGCGTGGTCACCAGCGACTCGATCCTCGAGCTCAAAGAGGCCCCCAAGAGCCTCATCGTCCTCGGCGCCGGCGCGGTGGGGATGGAGTTCGCCTCCATCTTCAAGTCGTTCGGATCCTCGGTGACGGTCATCGAGATGATGCCGCACCTGCTGCCGCTCGAGGACGAGGACGTCTCGGTCGAGATGGAGAAGGTCTACAGGCGCCGGCAGATCGAGTTCATGGTCGGGACCAAGGTCGAGCGCGTGGAGACGACCGAGAGCGGGGTGAAGGTGACCGTCGGCGCCGGCGAGTCGCCGCAGATTCTCGAGGCCGAGCTGCTGCTCGTCGCCATCGGCCGCAAGCCGGTCTTCGAGAACCTGGGGCTCGAGACCGTGGGGCTGAAGACGACCGAGCGCGGCTTCATCGAGGTAGACCCGGCGATGCGCACGCCGGCCGAGGGCATCTGGGCCATCGGCGATCTCGTCCCGACGCTGGCGCTCGCCCACGTCGCCTCGCACGAGGGGATCGTGGCCGCCGACGCGATCGCCGGGAAGAACCCCGCGCCCATCCACTACGACCGCGCGCCGTCGGCGACCTACACCTATCCCGAGACCGCCAGTGTCGGGCTGAGCGAGAAGAAGGCGAAGGAGCGCGGCCACGAGCTGAAGGTCGGCAAGTTCCCGTTCGCCGCCATCGGCAAGGCGACCATCGCCGGCGAGAACGACGGCTTCGTGAAGATCGTCGCCGACGCCAAGTACGGCGAGATCCTCGGCGTCCACATCGTCGGGCCGCACGCGACCGAGCTCATCGCCGAGGCCTGCGCCGCCATCGAGCTCGAGGCGACCGCCGAGGCGCTCGCGCAGACGATCCACGCCCACCCGACGCTCTCGGAGTCGATGGGCGAGGCCGCGCACGCCACGGTCGGCAAGCCCATCCACATCTGAAATCGCGCCCTTGGGCGGTTCGGGCGCATGGGGATGCGCCCGGCCCCCCGCGTGGCACCGTGTGGCGATGGTCCCCGTCCCAAATGGTTGGGCTGGGATGTTCGGTCGGTTACGAACGGACTGTAGGGTGGTTGCGAACACCCTTTAGGGTGTTTGCGAACGGGTTGGAGGGTGGTCGCAACTTCGCAGACGGTGGTTGCAACCGTCGCAGAGGGTGGTTGCAACTGTCGCGGACTGTGGTTGCAACATCGCAGACGGTGGTTGCAACAGTCGCAGACGGTGGTTGCAACAGTCGCGGACGGTGGTCGCAACAGTCGCAGACGGTGGTCGCAACAGTCGCGGACGGTGGTCGCAACAGTCGCGGACGGTGGGTGCAACGTCGCAGACGGTGATTGCGATCGTTTGAACCCGCGGTCGCGGATGGCATGAGGCGGGCTCGTTCGGTCGCACGGGTGGCCGAGGCCGCCTCATCGGATGGTTCCGACCGGCTTTCCCCGCCAGGCCGTGTACGAATCCCGGCCTTGGGAGCTCGTGCCGCTGCCACGTGCCCGGCACGAAGGCCGTCCCTCCGGCGCTATCCCCGCTCGCAACTGTTCGTTAGGATGCACCGCTTTCGAAACGGATCGCCGCGGTGTCTCGACCCCTGAACATCCTCATCGTCGCCGGCGAAGCCTCCGGCGACGCGCACGCGGGCGCGCTGATGCGCGAGCTGAGGGCGCGCCTGCCCGACGCGCGCTTTTTCGGCATGGGCGGCCCGCGCATGCGCGAGCAGGGGCTCGAGGCGCTCTACGACGCCTCCGAGATCGCGGTGATGGGCATCGGCGAGGTTCTGCCCAAGCTGGTGCGCATCCTCGGCGTGCTGCGCGGGCTCGCGCGCGCGGCCGAGGCCCGCCGTCCCGACCTGGCCCTCCTCGTCGACGTCCCCGACTTCAACCTGCGCCTCGCCAAGCGGCTGCGCCGGCTCGCCGTGCCGGTCGCCTACTACATCAGCCCGATGGTCTGGGCCTGGCGCCCGCGGCGGGTGAAGCAGATCAAGCGGGTCGTCGACACGATGCTCTGCATCCTGCCGTTCGAGGAGGCCTGGCTGCGCGAGCGCGGGGTCGAGGCGCTCTATGTCGGCAACCCGGTCGTCGACGCGCTGCCCGCGCCGGCGCCGGCGGCGGGGTTCCGCGAGCGGCTCGGCCTCGAGACCGCTCGCCGCACGCTCGCGCTGCTCCCGGGCAGTCGGATCTCCGAGATCTCTCGCGTGCTGCCGACGATGATCGCGGCGGCCGAGCGCATCCTCGCGACCCGCGGCGACCTTCAGGTCGTGGTGCCGGTCGCGCCGATGCTCGATCGCGACTGGCTCGCCGCGCAGTTCGCCGGCTCGAAATGCGCCCCGAGGCTCGTCGACGGGCGCGCCTGCGAGGCGGTCGGCGCCAGCGACGCGGCCATCGTCTGCTCGGGCACCGCCGCGCTCGAGGCGGGGCTGATGCAGCGGCCCTTCGTCGTGGTCTACCGCGTCACGCTGCTCACCGAGCTCGTCTTCAAGCTCTTCTCGCGCATCCCTCACGTCTCGCTGGTCAACCTGCTCGCGGGCCGGCGCCTGGTGCCAGAGCTGTTGCAGCGCGAGTTCACCCCCGAGCGCGTCGCCGCCGAGGTGGGCCGCTGGCTCGACGACGAGGCCGCGCGCGAGGAGCTGGTCCGCGGGCTCGTCGCGGTGCGCGAGTCGCTCGGCCCGCCCGGCGCCTCGGCTCGCGCGGCCGAGGCTGTGGTATCCCTGCTGCGACGCATCGAGACTCAACCGGCCGGCGCCCTCACGGTGCAGGTCGAGCCCAGCCCCCAGGTGAAGCCATGAGAGACGCCCTGGTCATCATCCCGACGTACAACGAGGCCGAGAACGTGGGGCCTATCTGCGCCGCGGTGCTCGAGGCCGAGCCGCGCGCCGACATCCTGATCGTCGACGACAACAGCCCCGACGGCACCGGCGAGAAGGCCGACGCGCTCGCGCGCGAGGAGCCGCGCATCCACGTTCTTCACCGACAGGCCAAGGAGGGACTCGGCCGCGCCTATCTCGCCGGCTTCGAGTGGGCGCTGGCGCGCCCCTACCGCTACATCTTCGAGATGGACGCGGACTTCTCGCACGACCCGCGGGCGCTGCCGCGCTTCCTCGCCGAGATGGACGCGGGCGCCGACCTCGTGCTCGGCTCGCGCTATGTCGAGGGCGGCGGCACCGTCAACTGGGGCATCGGGCGGCAGATAGTCAGCCGGGGCGGCAGCCTCTACGCCCGCAGCGTCCTCGGCATCGGGGTGCGCGACCTGACCGGCGGCTTCAAGTGCTTCCGCCGCGAGGTGCTCGAGAGCCTCGACCTGTCCAACGTCAAGAGCGCCGGCTACGCCTTCCAGATCGAGCTGACCTACCGGGCAATCCAGCGCGGCTTCCGGGTCAAGGAGCTCCCCATCGTCTTCGAGGACCGGCGCGTCGGGCAGAGCAAAATGTCGCGCAAGATCTTCCTCGAGGCGGTGACCATGGTCTGGAAGCTGCGGCTCGGCGGCGGGCGGTGAAGATGGGTCGAAGAATCCTTCGAGCGAAGAGCGGTCGGCCCGAGCCCCTCGGCAGGCTCGGGGCAGGCCGAAGTCGAGGGCCCCTCGGCGGGTGGCGAGCCGAGGTCGGGCTGATCTCGCGAAGGAGCTCGAGGCGGCAGGTTTCCCCGGGGGCGGGCGGGCAGGCAAGGCGTGAGTGAGCTCCTCGGATTCGCGGTGGTGTCGTTCTCGGCGGTCTTCTTCGTCATCGATCCGCTCGGGCTGCTGCCCATCTATCTGGCGATGACCGTCGACGACCCGCCGGAGAAGCGCCGCAAGATGGCGGCGCGGGCGACCATCGTCGCCTTCGTGTTGCTGGCGAGCTTTACGGTCTTTGGCACCCTCATCTTCCGGCTCTTCGGCATTACGCTCGAGGCCTTCAAGATCGCCGGCGGCCTGCTGCTGCTGTTCACCGCGCTCGACATGCTGCAGGCCCGCCCTTCGCGCACGCGCTCCTCTCCCGAAGAGACGAGCGAGGGGACCTCGAAGGAGGACGTGGCCATCGTGCCGCTGGCGATGCCGCTGTTGGCCGGTCCGGGCGCCATCGCCACGGTGATGGTGCTCGCCGGGCGCGGCACGAGCTGGCTGCACACCGCCGCGGTGGTCGCCGCGGTGGCGCTCACCTGCGGCATCGCCTACCTGCTGCTGCGCGCGGCCGGGCCGCTCAACAAGCTGTTCGGCCAGACCGGCATCGCCGTGCTCGAGCGCATCATGGGGCTGCTGCTCGCCGCGATCGCCATTCAGTTCATCGCCGACGGCATCGTGGCGATCATCAAGGGGGCGGAGCAGGCGTGAAGCACCCGATGCTCGGCCGGCTGCTGCGCTACCACGCGTCCGAGGGCAAGACGCTGCTCGCGGCTGGCCTGTGCATGGTGCTGCTCGCGCTGACCACCGGCGCCTACGCCTGGTTGATGGGCCCGATGGTCCAGTTCCTGGTGACCGGCGGCGCCGACGGGCTCGGCCGGGCCTTCGAGCTCGTCCCCGCCCTGCGCGAGATCGACCGGAGCCAGGCGCTCATCGTCCTGCCGGCGATCATCGTGGGCATCGGGCTGATCAAGGGCGCGGCCTACCTCGGCCAGTTCTACATGATGGGCATGCTCGGCCAGCGGGTCGTCGCCCGCGTGCGGCGCGAGCTTCTGGAGTCCCTGCTCACCCAGGACGTGGCGTTCTTCGGCGCGGCCCGGACCGGCGATCTGCTGTCGCGCTTTACCGCGGACGTCGCCCAGGTCGAGCGGGCCGCGACCTACGCCATCGCCTTTACCGTGCGCGGCGTGCTCTCGCTGGTGGTGCTGCTCGGCCTGGCGGTGTGGCTCGACTGGAAGCTGTCGCTCTTCGCCTTCGTCGGCGTGCCGGTGGTCGCCGTGCCCATCGCCAAGCTCGCCAAGAAGCTCAAGCGCCGCTCGAGCCAGGGCCAGGAGTCGATGGGCAGGCTGATGGCGCTGGTCCAGGAGGGGCTCTGGGGCATCCGGGTGATCCAGGCCTATCGGATGGAGCGCCGTGAGCTGAAGCGCTTCGACGCCGAGAACGCGCGCTGCCTGCACGCGCTCGTCAAGGTCGCCAAGGCGCGCAGCATCGCCCCGGCGATCATGGAGGTCGCCTCGGTGGCGGGCCTCGCGCTGGTGCTCAAGCTGGCCGCCGACGCAGTGGTCACCGGCAGCGCCGACCCGGCCAAGCTCATCTCCTTCCTCGCCGTGGTCGTGCTCGTCTACGAGCCGGTGCGCGAGCTGGGCAAGGTGGGGCAGATGGTGATCGCCGCGCTCGCGAGCGCCGAGCGCATCTTCGCGGTGGTCGATCGCCAGCCGGCGATCCGCGAGCCTCCGGACGCGGCCCGGCTCGCGCCGCTCGAGCAGGAGCTCAAGCTCGACGCGGTGCGCTTTGCCTATCGCGACAAGCCGGTCCTCGACGGCTGCACCATCGAGCTGAAGAAGGGAGAGGTCGTCGCGCTGGTCGGCGAGAGCGGGGCGGGCAAGAGCACCGCGGCGCTGCTCGCCATGCGCTTTGCCGATCCGCAGGCGGGCGAGGTGCGCTTCGACGGCGCGCCTGCCCGCGAGGCGACCTTGAGCTCGGTGCGCCGGCAGTTCGGGCTGGTCACCCAGGAACCGCTGCTCTTCTCGGGGACGGTCGCCGAGAACATCGGCTACGGCCGCGAGGGCGCGACGCGCGAGGAGATCGAATGGGCGGCCGGCGTCGCCGACGCCGACGGCTTCATCCGCGCGCTGCCCGAGGGGTACGAGACGCGGATAGGCGAGCGCGGGACGCGCCTCTCTGGCGGGCAGAAGCAGCGGGTCGCGCTGGCGCGGGCGCTGCTCGCCAAGGCGCCGGTGCTCTTGCTCGACGAGGCGACGAGCAACCTGGACGCGGAGAGCGAGCGTGAGGTGACCCGGGCGCTCGGCTCGGCGCTGCGCGAGCGGACCGCGCTGGTGATAGCGCACCGGTTCTCGACCATCCGCAACGCCCACCGGATAGCGGTGATCAAAGGGGGCAAGGTGTTCGAGCAGGGCACGCACGAAGCGCTGCTGGCTGCCGACGGCGAGTACGCGCGGCTCTATCGAAGGCAGGCGGCGGAGGGGTAGGGGCGAGTAGCGATGGGTCCCTACCGGCTCTGTGCGGTATCCGAGGCCGGGCGCGTTGCGATGGGCCCCTACCGCGGCTCGACCCAGTGCGCGCCGTCCTCGAAGAGCTCCTTCTTCCAGATGGGCGCGAGCTCCTTGAGCCGGTCGATGGCGTACTGGCAGGCCTCGAAGGCCTCCTTGCGGTGGGCCGCCGCGCAGGCGATGACCACCGCCGCCTCGCCTATCTCGAGCCTGCCGGTGCGGTGGTGGACGGCGACGCGGGTGCCTGGCCAGCGCTCGGCGATCTCCGCCGCGATCTGCTCGAGCGAGGCGAGCGCCATCGGCGCGTAGGCCTCGTACTCGAGGCGCAGCACCTTCTTGCCCTCGCTGTGGTCGCGCACGGTGCCGGTGAAGGTGACGATGCCGCCGACGGCCGGTCCTTCGACCGCTTCGATGACCGCCTGCAGCGACAACGGCTGATCGGTCAGCGCGAAGGCGTCCGAGCCTCCGGCGACCGGCGGGATGAGCGCCACCTCGTCGCCGTTCTCCAGCGGGGTCTGGTCGGTCGCCATCCGCTGATTGACCGCGAAGCGCAGCCGCGGCAGCAGCGGCGAGAGGGCCGCGTGGCGCGCGACCAACGCGCTGCGGAGCGCCTGGACGCTCGCCGGCGCGTCGAGCTCGAGCGACTCGCTCGCGAGGCCGGCGCTCTCGCGCGCGGAGGCGAAGTAGAGAACCGTCACCTGGACCTTCTCAGCCATGGGCGCCGCCCTCCCGGAAAGAGAAAGGGGTGGGCAGCGCCCAGCGCCGCCCACCCCTTCAGATGCTCGATGCGGGCTGTCTCTTACTCGGCCAGCTCGACGCGGCGGTTCTCGGACCACGCCTCTTCGTTCTGGCCGCGGTTGACCGGGCGCTCCTCGCCGTAGGAGACCGTGCGCAGGCGGCTCTCGGGGACGCCGAGGGCGCTCAGGTACTTCTTGACCGAGTTCGCGCGCCGCTCGCCGAGGTGCAGGTTGTACTCCTCGGTGCCGCGCTCGTCGGCGTGGCCGGCCAGGGTGACACTGCCGCCGCCGCGCGAGCGCAGGCACTCGGCGTTGGCGTCGAGCACGCGCCGGGCGCCGGCGGTCAGCGAGTACTCGTTGAAGTCGAAGCGGATGGTCTGCAGCTCGCAGGCCTGGCGCGCGTTCGGGTCCTCGACGCAGCGCTCGCCGCTGCACATGCGACCCTCGCCGCACTGGCCGTCATCGACGCACTCGGGCTGGGCGGCGCACTGGCCGTCCTTGCAGCGCAGTCCCTGGGCGCAGTCGGTGTCGACGGCGCACTCGGGCACGCACTTCTCGCTCTGGCACTTGAAGCCGCGGCTGCAGTCGGCGTTGCTCGTGCACTCGGGCTTGGGAACGCACTTGGTGTCGCGGCAGGTGAACCCCGCCTTGCAGTTGGCGTCGCTGCCGCACTCCTGGCAGGTGCCGTTGAAACAGACTTCGTTGTGTTCCTTGCAATGCTCGTCCGTCTCGCACTTGGGATAGGTGGGCGTGCAAGCGGCCATGGTGGCGGCGCCGAGGACGAGCGCAGGAAGAAGGAGACGACGTGCCATCTGGACAAAACCTCCGGGTCAAGCGCTGCAGTGGGTCAGTTCGGGGAGAAAGTCGGGCTGGGGGCGCGGTGCTACGGCTGTCTTTTTCGGGATGCCGAGCAGAAAAACCTAGAAACGCTGCGGGAATACCGCGTGTCGCATGGGGCTGTCAAATCGTGTGTCGTCCGCTCGACAAGCGACCGGAAGCTCTCCCCAGAACACGGGTCCGGACGCTTTGTTCCCGCTCATTCGCGGGAAGGCATGGCTGGCCGTCCGGTTGTTGTCTCCCGCCCGCCACCGGCGGCATCTATAATCTCGACGCCCACCCGGCGGCAAGGAGAATTTGGAAAATGCCCGCGACGCTGCTCATCGTCGACGACGAGAAGAACATCCTGCTGACCCTCAAGCGCGCGGTGGAGATCGAAGGCTATGCCTGCGAGGTGGCCGGCGGGGGCAAGCTCGCCCTGGAGGTCTTTGCCGCCAAGCCGGTCGACGCGGTGATCATGGACGTGCGCATGCCCGACCTCGACGGTCTCGAGGTGCTCAAGCGGATGAAGGAGCTGCGGCCGCTCACCCCGGTCATCATGATGAGCGGCCACGGCAGCTTCGAGACCGCGGTGGCGGCGACCAGGCTGGGCGCCTACACCTTCGTGCCCAAGCCCATCGACCGCGAGCAGCTCCTCGTCTCCCTGCGCAACGCCCTGGGGTCGAAGGCCCGCGACGAGGAGCTCGCCGACCTCAAGACCGAGCTGGGCAGTTACGAGATGGTCGGCAAGAGCCCGGCGATGCAGCGGCTCTACGAGCTGATTCGCAAGGCGGCCCCGTCCGAGGGCCGGGTGCTGATCACCGGCGAGAACGGCAGCGGCAAGGAGCTCATCGCCCGGGCCATCCACGCCCACTCGCGCCGCAGCCGCGCCGCCTTCGTCAAGCTCAACTGCGCGGCGGTGCCGCACGAGCTCATCGAGAGCGAGCTGTTCGGGCACGAGCGCGGCGCCTTCACCGGCGCGGTCGCCGCGCGCAAGGGCAAGTTCGAGCAGGCCAACGGCGGCACGCTCTTCCTCGACGAGATAGGCGACATGCCCGCGCCGATGCAGGCCAAGCTGTTGCGCGTGCTGCAGGAGGGCGAGCTCGAGCGGGTCGGCGGGACCGAGACGCTCAAGGTGGACGTGCGGGCCATCGCCGCGACGAACAAGGACCTGCTCAAGCAGATCGAGGCGGGGCGCTTCCGCGAGGACCTCTACTACCGGCTCAACGTGGTGCCCATCCACGCGCCGCCGCTGCGCGAGCGGCCCGGCGACATCGCCGACCTCGCGCGCACCTTCCTGTCCGAGGCCTGCAAGCGCAACGGCCGGCGGCCGATGACCTTGACCCCCGAGGCGCTGCAGGTGCTCGAGGGCTACGAGTACAAGGGCAACGTGCGTGAGCTGAAGAACCTCGTCGAGCGCCTGGCCATCTTGAGCGACGGCCCGGAGCTTGGCGCCGAAGACGTCAAGCTGACGCTGCCGGCGGCGAGCAAGCCCGCGGCGACCTCGTGCTACCAGCCGGGCAGGACCTTCTACGAGATGGTCGAGGACGCCGAGCGCGAGATCATCCTCGCGGCCATCGCCCGGGCCAAGGACAACGTCACCGAGGCGGCCCGCTCGCTCTCGCTCGAGCGCGGGCACTTCTACAAGAAGATGAAGGCCCTCGGGTTGAGGCGCGGCGGCGCGGCGCAGGAAGACCAGGACGACGAGGCGGCGGGGTAGGGCGCGGGACGGAGGCGGGAGCTTCACCCTGCGGTTCGGCGTGAGGGAGCCCGGGCTGCATCCTCCGCCGCGCGCGGATGCTTCGAGCTTTCGTCCTCCGCCCCGCAAACACGACGGGCTGCCCTCGCGAGCAGCCCGCCGTTCACCCAACCACCCTGCAGGAGAGACTCAGTTCACGTTGATGCCCTGGTACAGCTTCATGAAGTCTTCGATCTTCATCTTGAAGATGCCGTCGTTCTTGCCGTCGCTGCCCGGCTCGCTCGAGCCCCAGGGGTTGCGAAGCTGCACGTACTTGACGCCGTTCTCCTCGACCGCGCCCATCAACGTGTAGGCGTGCCAGGCGTAGACGCCGGTGCCTTTGTAGTCGACCCCGTCGTCCTCGCCGTAGGTGCCCGCGGTCATCGGGGTATTCAGCTCGCCGCCGGTCTTGATCAGGTCGAACATCCTGTCGGCGCTCGAGTACTCGAGCGAGTAATACGACGAGTTGCGGCCGGTGAGCGCGGTCATCACCTCGGTCGCGTAGCCGCCGTTGCCGATGGCCTCGTAGTCGCCCTTGAGGGCGGCGTAGGCCTTCTCGAGCACCGAGACCCAGAGCTCCTTCGAGTCGCGCGACTTGGCGTACCGCGGCGAGGAGCCCGGGCCGTAGGACGGGAAGTCGTCGTCGACGCGGACGAGCTTCTCTTCGTAGCGACCGCTCGGCCCGCGCTCGTAGAAGCGAACCGTGAAGGTGCCGTCGCCGTGGTCGGTGATGGCGTCCTCGATGATCTTCGGGTCCGAGTAGGCGACCGCGGAGATGGCCCCGACGAAGTAGCAGTTGGCGATCGAGCCCTGGACGACGTCGTCGAAGGAGACGCCGTCCTTGAAGAGCTGGCCCCCTTGGATCTTGTTGTAGGTGATCTGGCCGGCGTGCTTGTTGAGCACCTTCGGGTCGTCGCAAACCTCGACCTTGGGGGCCGGACCGGCCGGCTTCGACGGGGTGACGATCTTCGGCGCCGCTTCTCCGAGGAAGCTGGCGAGGTGCGCGGCCGACTCGGCGTCGAACTTGTCGGTGTGGCGCTTCAGCAGGTTCGCGAGCTCCTTCTTCTCGTTCGCGCTGACGATGCCGTTCTTCTCGGCTTCCTTGATGAGGCCCTCGACCTCGCTCTTGTTGACCCGTCCGTCGACGAGAGCCTTGTTGATCAGGTTTCCAATGCGGGTCACGGGCGCCTCCTTGGTGATCCTCGAAGAGTGGCCGCGGTCCGGGTCGTCAGCACCGATAGCGGCGAGTGTCGTTAAATCGGAGTCATTATCCGACATGGCCCCAGAAGTGTTGCGTGTCGTCTTCTCCGCGCCGATGGCCTCACGGTCGGCCCCTCGGCCTACCGAGCCGAACCCCTGCGGCCGCGCTCTGCTCGGTGGGGCGCGGCCGGCCGGCCGCGGTCGTGAGGCCACTTAGCCACGGCGACCCGAGAAAGGGTCCTGAAAACGCGCGGTTGAAACGTGGCCTGCCGCCTGCAAACTGTCCCGCCAGGAGGTGCGACATGAGGCGGACGGCGATGGTGGTGGTGCTGGCGGCCTGGGCGACGGGCTGCGGTGAGCGACAGGGGGTGCGCAACGGCCCGCTCATCGAGAACCCGGCCCCGCGTGTTGCCCGGCGGCAGCCGGTCGGCGCTCCCAAGCCGGTTGGCTCGCTGGTGGCGCTCGAGCACCAAGACCCCGGCCCTGTCGACCATCTTGCGCGCGTGCGCGGCCTCGAAGAGTCGGGCGACCTCGACGCAGCGCTCGCCGAGGCGCGACGGGCCGCCTTCGACCGGCCGCGCGAGCTTGCCCCGGTGCGCGAGGCTGCGCGGCTCGCCCGCCTGTCCGGCGACAGCACCGGCGAGAAGGCCGCGCTCGTTGCCCTGGCGAAGCTCCGGCCGACCGACGCGCGCCCGCCGCTGCGCCTCGCGCGCCTGCTGCTCGAAGAGGGCGAGGCGCGCGGCGCGCTCTTCGAGGCGACCATCGCCCTCCATCGCGACCCCGAGCTTGCCGAGGCCTACCACCTGCGCGCACGCGCCGAGCTGCGGCTGGGGATGAGCGAGGAGGCGGTCCGCGACTTCGAGAGCGCGGTCATTCTCGAGCCGCGCCACGCCCACGCCTTCAACAACCTCGGCTACGCGCTGCTGCTCTCCGGCAATCCCGAGGCGGCCATCGCACCGCTCGAGCGCGCCGCCGAGCTCGCGCCACACCTCGCCTTCGTGCGCAACAACCTCGGCCTCGCCCTCGAGCGCGCCGGACTGCTCGATCAAGCGCGCGAGCAGCTCGACGCGGCGCTCGCGCTCTCGCCCGGCCACCCGAAGGCGACCTCCAACCTCGAGCGGGTCATCGAGGCCATCGGCTCGGGCGAGGTGCTCGAGCTGCCGGCCGAGCCCTCGCGCGGCGATCAGCCGTCGGAGTGCGCGCACAACCCGCTCCATCTCGACACGCGCACCGCGAGCTCTCGCGGGCTGCTGCTCGGCAGGCGCGCTGCCGCAGAGGCCCCAGGATGCGACTGATCGGCCGCAGGGCTTTTTCGCGGCCCCGGCGCTCGCCTCTCGCGCGAGGAGGCGACGCCACGGAGCTTGGAGGTGGGGTTGGGGGCGACTACCATGCGGGCCCGCTCCCAATTGGGCGAGAGGAGTCGCCCTGGGCTGTTGCTCCAGCGATGGTCGACGAGCGCAAGGAAGGCGAAGGCGTGATGGACGAGCCGGCGAGCAGCGTGCCTGCCGAGAACCGGGACGGAGGGAAGAAGCCGCGGGGAATCAGGCGGGCGCTCCTGCGATTGCTCGCCTTCTCGATCGTCGCGGGGCTGCTCGGCCTCGCGGGTGTCGTCGGCATCTTCCTTTACTACGGCCGCGACCTGCCGAGCTTCGACGCGGTCACCGACTACGCTCCGCCCCAGGTCAGCCGCATCTACGACCGCAAGGGCGAACCGGTCGCCGAGCTGTTCCACGAGCGGCGCACGGTGGTCTCCATCGACCAGATCCCCGAGGTGCTCACGCAGGCCGTGGTCGCGGCCGAGGACGCGGCCTTCTATCAGCACGCCGGCCTCGACTACGTCGGCATCGCCCGCGCGCTGCTGATGGACGTGCGGCAGATGCGCCTGGCCCAGGGCGCCTCGACCATCACCCAGCAGGTCGTCAAGAACCTCGTGCTCTCGCCCGAGCGCAGCGTCGCCCGCAAGGTGAAGGAGGCCATCCTCGCGCGCCGGCTCGAGCAGAACCTCTCGAAGGACGAGATCCTCTCGCTCTACCTGAACCACATCTACTTCGGTCACGGGCGCTACGGGGTCGAGGAGGCCGCGCAGTTCTACTTTGGCAAGCCGGTCACCGACCTGTCGCTCGGCGAGGCGGCTTTGCTCGCGGGCCTGCCCCAGTCGCCCGGGCGCCTGTCGCCGCTGCGAAACCCGAAGCGGGCCAAGGCGCGCCAGACCTACGTGCTCGAGCAGATGGCCAAGAACGGCTTCATCACTCCAGCGCAGGCCAAGCAGGAGATCGCCCAGCCCATCGCCGCGGTCGGCCGCGAGCTCAGCTCGCCGGGCGCCTACTACATCGAAGAGGTGCGCCGCCACTTGGTCGAGACCTACGGCGAGCAGCTCGTCTACGAAGGGGCGCTGCGCGTCGAGATCGCCATGGACAGCCGCCTGCAGGCCCTCGCCGACCGGGCGATCCGCGAGGGGCTCGAGGAGGTCGAGCGCCGGGCCGGCTTCCGCGCGCCCGAGCTGTCGGTGGCCGACACGGTGCTCAAGGCGGTCCGCGCCAAGCTGTTCGGGCCGGCCCAGGCGCCCGCGGGCGAAGACGACGACGAGCCCTCGAGCATCGTCACCGGCTGGGACCTTTCGGGCGCCGTCGCGGAGACGGTCGCGAGCGCCGAGGCGCTCGCGAAGGCCGCGCGCCGGGTCGTGCTCGAGCCGGGCGCCGAGCTCGTCGCGCCCGTCGCCTCGGTCTCCGACGCCGAGGCGGTCCTCGATCTCGGCTCGACCGAGGGCGCGGTTGGCTTCGAGACGATGAAGTGGGCGCGCCCCTACGGCCCGACGAAGTGGACCGCCGCGCCGAAGAAGGCAGGCGACGTGCTCGCCTCCGGCCAGCTCGTCCGCGTTCGCGTGCGGGCCGCCCCCGAGAGCGCTGCCGACGGCCCGAAGGGGGACGAGGCCGGGAAGACGCCCGCGCGCTGGCAGCTCGAGCTCGTCCCCCTTCCTCAAGTCCAGGGCGCGCTCGTCTCCATCGAACCGCAGACCCGGCACGTCGTCGCGCTCGCGGGCGGCTACGACTTTGCCGCGAGCCACTTCAACCGCGCGACCCAAGCGCGCCGGCAGCCCGGCTCCTGCTTCAAGCCGTTCGTCTACGCCGCCGCGCTCTCGAGCGGCCGCTTCACCACCGCCTCCATCCTCAACGACGCGCCCGACCTCTTTCGCGATCCCTGGACCGGCAAGGAGTGGAAGCCGCAGAACTACGAGAAGGACGTCTTCGAGGGCCCGATGATGCTGCGCGAGGCGCTCTCCAAGTCGAAGAACACCATCTCGGTGCGCCTCATCGAGGCGGTCGGACCCGAGGCGGTCATCGACCTGGCGCGGCGCGCCGGCATCAGCTCGGAGCTGCCCGAGAACCTGACCCTCGGCCTGGGGACCGGCGAGGTGACCCCGCTCGAGCTGGCCAACGGCTTCGCGACCTTCGCCTCGCTCGGCGAGCGGGCCGATCCCATCCTGCTGACCCGGGTCGTCGATCGTGACGGCAAGGTGCTCGAGGAGCATCACGCGGTGCCCGAGGAGACCATCCCGCCGGGGGTCGCCTTCATCACCTGCTCGCTGATGAAGAGCGTGGTCGAGATGGGCACCGGGATGCGCGCCCAGGAGCTGCGCCGCCCGGTCGCCGGCAAGACGGGGACCGCCTCGGGCAACCGCGACGCCTGGTTCGCCGGCTTCACCCCCGGCCTGGCCGCCACCGCCTGGGTCGGCTACGACGACCACGCGCCGCTCGGCCGCAGCGAGACCGGCGGCCGGGCCGCGCTGCCCATCTGGCTCGAATTCATGAAGGGCGCCCACGAGGGCGTGCCGGTCGCCGAGCTCGAAAAGCCCGCCGACGTCGAGGAGGTGCGCATCGACCCGCAGAGCGGGCTGCGGGCGCACGAGGAGGGGCCGGGCCGGCTCGAGGTCTTCGTCGAGGGGACCGCGCCGACCGAGTACGCGACGCCGCCCGGCCAGGTCGACCCGCGCAAGCTCTTCCTCGAGGACAGCGGAGGCGCCTGGTGAGGCCGCTGCTCGCGCTCTTGCTGGCCGCCGCGGTCGCGCCCGAGTCACGGCCCGCGGTGGCCGAGCCCAGCGCGGAGCCGGGCACGAGCGCCGCGGTCGCAGCGAGCGGTTTTCAGTCGCGGGTCGAAACGCGAGAGCCGGCGAGCCGGGGAGCTGAAGATCCGTCGAGAAATCCCTCTCAGCCTTGCTACAGCGCCTCTTCTTCATGCGCGCACTCAGGCCGCCGAGACGGCGGCGGTCCCCGCCTCGTGCGGAACCCCGCAGAAGACTCCCCGACACCTCTTGAGCTGACGGCCATCGAGCGGGTCGCCGAGCAGATCGTCGGCGCGGTCCGCGAGGGGCGCGCGCCGGCGTCGACCGCGCTCGCCGTCCACCTCACCTCGGCCGAGACGCCCGAGCTCGGGCGCGCAGTCCACACCGTCCTCGTCTCGCGGCTGACGCGGGCCGGCTTCGGGCGGGTCTTGCCGTTGACCGACGCGTCGGCCATCGGCGCCGAGGCGCGCGCCCGCGAGCTGGCGGTCGATCTCCTCGTGCGCCTCACCGTCCGCCTCGACGGCACCGAGCTCGTCCTTTTTGGCGACATCGTCCCGACTTGGGTCAACTTCTGGGCCGGCAGCGATCCGGCGCGCGCCCCCGTCGGCGCGGTGCTCACCGCCCGCGCGCTGACCGACGCCGAGGCGCTCACGCTCGCCCACCTGCCCATCGTGCCGTCGCCCGGAGCGCCGGCGGTCGCGACCCGCTTCGAGCTCAAGCAGCTCGCCACCGCGCCCGAGAGGATCGTCGCCCTCGCCGCCGGCGATCTCGACGGGGACGGCGCGCCAGAGCTCGCGGCGCTCGGAGTCGAGAGTGTCCTCGTTTTTCGCGCCGACGGCAGCCTCGTCGCCCGCCGCGACCACGCGAGGTTGCCGCTCGCCGCTCGGCCGCCGCGCGAGCCGTTCGGCGCGGTCGCCGTCGGGCCTTTCG
>ENA-UOOR01000503-UOOR01000503.1-fermentation-metagenome-genome-assembly--contig:-NODE-503-length-55186-cov-5.480438_pt1 | contig 55186 bp, 50 predicted proteins | sample MGYA00245780_ERZ724029 | MGnify/ENA primary metagenome ERZ724029 (study PRJEB28704, sample SAMN03018315) | fermentation metagenome | biome: anthropogenic terrestrial biome; feature: soil; material...
TGATAAGTTAGTGCCCAGGTGTATGAAAATACTGTTATTACAGCAGTACTTTTGAACTTTTGTTCCTCTAAATTATAATAAAAGTTAAAAATAAAGTCAATAGTATTTACCTATTGTTTTCTTATTGCTTGTTTTTGATAAAGAAAGTATAATATAGATATCATAGATAGAATAAAAGAAAACAACATTTACTTTATCAAATGGAGGCTGTACTATGAAAAAAGAAGCATTGCTTCGTGCAAAAGAGGCATATACCATTGAAGCGGAATGTATTCAGGAAATGCTGGCGTATTTGGATGAAGAACAGTTCGCCAAAGCGGTAGAGGCATTGGCAAAAGCAGAAAGAATAGGCACCATCGGCTGCGGCCATTCCGGTATCATGTGCCAGCATTTTGCTCACTTGTTATGCTGCATTGAGCGGCCTGCCCGCTTTATTTCTCCGGCTGAGGCAGTACACGGGGCAACCGGTTTCCTGCAAAAAGGAGATGTCGCGGTCTTTGCTTCCCGGGGAGGCAAAACGAAAGAATTGCTTCCTATTATTGACATATGCAAAGCGAAAGATGTTACAATAATATCTATAACGGAAAATTTGGAATCACCTTTGGCTCAATCTGCTGATATCGTATTGAAACAACATGTAAACAGGGAAACAGATAAGTACAATTCCCAGGGGACCACCTCATCGACAGCACTGTGTATTATTTTCCATGCGCTGCAGACAGCTCTGATTGAAGAAACCGGCTACCGGAATGAGCAATTTGCATTGATTCATCCGGGCGGCGCTGTAGGTGAACGCTTAAATCATCATTCATTATAATCAGGATTTGATCCTTTGGAACGAAATATTTATAGTTGGAGGCAAATTTTATGGCTTCGGGGGAACTAAAGATCGATGCCCGCAGAAACAAAATTATTGAGATTTTAAGACGCGACGGGCAAGTACGGGTGGCGCAGCTGAGCAAAGAATTAGGCACCACAATGGTCACTATTCGCAGCGATTTGGATGCGCTGGAGAAAGATGGTTATCTGGAGCGAGTTCAGGGGGGTGCAGTGCAGACTGCAGTCAATTTTTACAATGCGGAGTTTTTGCGCAAGAAAAATGAAAAAGCCGATATTAAAAAAAAGATTGCCGAAGCCACTGCAGATTTGATCCATGACGGGGATACGATTCTGATCAATTCCGGGACCACAACATACTTTACGGCAGTGGCCCTAAAAAAGCACAAGAATCTCAATATTGTCACCAATTCACTGATGACCGCCATCGAATTAGGAGCCAACCCTTCATTTAAGGTGATTTTGCTGGGCGGCGAGATCAACTTCCAGTATTCATTTACTTACGGCAATGATGCATTGGAACAATTGAAGCACTATAAAGCCAATTACGCAATTCTTTCAATAGACGGGGTTTGCCTTGACGGCGGTGTCAGCACGATATATGCGGAGGAAGCGATGGTTGACCGTCTGATGATTGAGCGGGCCAATGAAACCATTATTGTTGCCGACAGCCAAAAGCTGGATAAAGAGGGGTTTATGTATGTCTGTGATATAAAAAATGTCAGCAAGCTCGTCACAGAAAAAAATGCGGATCCCGGTTTTGTAAAACAAATGCGTGATGCAGGAATTAAGGTGATATTTGGATAAAAAAGAACCGATGCAATTGTTAATCTTCATAAATAATTTCAATATTTTTGGTGATTTTTTAAAATTGATTTATGAAAAATATGCGCATATACTGTAAAGGTAATATGATATGATCTTATATGAATAGTGTAGAAAAAAAGGAAATGTATGAATGAAATATGTAGAGAAAGTAAAAAGCAGAACAAAATGTGACCGGGTTGTGGATCAAATCAAAGATCTCATTATCAGAGGGGTCTACAAATCCGGTGATAAGCTTCCTGCTGAGGCAGCTCTGTGTGAGATGTTCGATGTAAGCCGGATTACCATCCGTGAAAGTTTGAAGAAAATGAATATGATGGGGCTTGTGGATATCAAACAGGGAAAGGGTACATATGTCAAAACTGTCGACTTAAGCACTTTTATGAAGCCTATGTTCCAGCTGATAAATTTTGAAGAAATCGATGTAGAGACCATTTATAATGCCCGTGAAATTATTGAAGGCGGCACTGCTTATCTGGCCGCCATGTACGGGACAGAGGAAGAATGCAAATTATTGGGGGACATACTTTCGGATTTTAAGAGCGCGGTTCAAGGCAGTGATATTACCGTGATCAGAGGACTTGATACGGATTTCCACATCCAGATTGCAAAAATGTCCCATAATACTTTGCTTCAGGCTTGCGTGTGTACCATTGAGGAAATAAACCAGGCCTGCGTGAAGCGTATAAGTAAATTTTTTGTGACGCTCGAAGCCAGCTATGCAGATCATCATGATATTTACGAGCAAATATTGAGTAAGGATCCGGAAGGAGCCAGGATGGCAATGGTTAAACATACCATTGCATCTAAAGAAGTTTTAATAAAATAATATGTCTATAGTGGCATATATTATTTTTTTCAGTCAAAGGTAATATGATATGACAAGATTGGACATTTTCAACGGACTCTTTGTGTTTTAGTCGGCTTAGCCGGCAAAATATATAGAAATAAATTTTTAAAGGGGAAATGGAACATGAAAAAGATCTTTGCACTATGTTTAGCGGCCACGATGCTAGTTGTAATGTTTGCAGGCTGCACTGCAAAACCGGCAGGAAACACCTCTGCTCCGGCACCTGACGGGGAATCCGCTAAACCGAAAGAATTCACCTCTGAAACATATTACTACATATGCCCGCTGTCCAACCTGGAATACTGGCAAGCGCATAAAGCAGGCCTGGAAGATGCCTGTGCAGAACTGGGCGTAACACCTAAATTTGTAGGTGACGACGGTCTTGACGTCGATGCCATGTGTGCTGTACTGGAAACGGCAATCAACGATCCTAACTGTGCCGGTATCGTGATGCAGGCAAACTTTGCAGATGCGTACGAACCCTATGTGGAAATGGCTCAGAAGAAGGGCATTCCTGTTTGCTACCAGACTGTTGATGGTGTCAGCGGCTCCAAGCGTCTTAGCTTCCTGGGTACGGACTATGTTCAATACGGCAGGGTTATGATGCAGCAGGCTGCCGAAGCAACCGACGGCAAGGGCAATGTGATTGTCTCCAATGCACTGTCTGCCGGTTCCGCCGCTGTCGAAGACGTTATGACCGGTATCCGCGAAGAATGTAAAAACTGGCCGGATATGTCCATCGTCGCTGAAATTGATGATACCTCCGATGCAGCTGTTGCAGCAACCAAAATCGGCGCTGCTCTGCTTGCCAATAAGGATGTAACCGCTGTTATCGGCGGCCAGTCCACCTCTGCAATCGGCGGTGTCACTGCCATTAAGGAAGCCGGACTTACCGGTAAGGTCAAGGTCATTTCCATCGATCGCGACGCCTCCACTCTGGAATACATTCAGCACGGCGATATCTACTCCACTGTTGCAGGAAAGCAGTATACCGAAGTATACTATGGCGTAAAAATCTGCTATGACTACCGTCATGGTTCCAAAAAGGCATTCTCCAAGGATGATGCTTCAGCGAATATGGTGATTGCTCCTTCTTATGTAGATTGTGGTTCTCTGATTATTAATAAGGATAATGTTGATAAGTTCGTTGGCTTCTCTTATGCAAAACGCTGACAAAAATCTGCATTACAATTAGAAACTGTCGAAGATTGCCCCCCGCCTGGCGGGAGGCAATCTTCATAGTCAAAAATAGGGGGGCGATCACTTGGCCGATTTTATACTCCAACTAAAAAATATTGTAAAGGAATTTCCGGGCGTCAAGGCTTTAAATAATATGATGTTCAATTTGGAGCGCGGTGAAATTCATGCACTGATCGGTGAAAACGGTGCAGGTAAAAGTACATTGATGAAAATACTGTCGGGAATATATATGCCCGATGAAGGTGAAATTGTTTTAGACGGTGAAGTGGTTAAGTTTAAAGACACCTTGGATTCTGAAAAAAAAGGCATTAGTATTGTGCATCAGGAATTAGCTGTGTTTAATACATCTTCAGTCAGCGAAAACATTTTTACGACTAATTTTCCCAAGACGAAACTCGGATTGATCGACTATAAGACAATGTACAAGGAAGTTCGTAGGCTTTTGGATACCTACGGGTTCCAGGATGTTGGCGAAAAAAGGACAATGCGCAATTTAAGCGTAGGGCGTCAGCAGATTATTGAAATTTTGCGTGCTGTCAAGAAAAACGCGAAAATATTGATTTTGGATGAACCGACTTCTGCTTTAACTGAAAAGGAAACAGAGGTTTTAATGACAATTATGCGCAAGCTGAATAAAGAAGGCGTGTCTATTATCTATATTTCTCACCGCCTGGAAGAAATTTTTCAGATCTGCGATTCTGTTACAATCATGCGTGATGGCCAATACATCAAGACCCTCGCAGTGAAAGATACCTGCAAGGATGAGTTGGTACGGTATATGGTTGGCCGCGATGTTGTTTATCAGTATGGTGCAGGTACCAGCCAGGTTTCGGATGAGCTGCTGCGTGTGGAGTCTTTAAATTATAAGAATTATATAAAGGATGTTTCTTTTACGCTCCATAGAGGCGAAGTGCTTGGTATTGCCGGCCTGGAGGGCGCAGGACGGACGGAGCTTTTGGAAAGTCTGTTCGGCGTTAACAATCCTGAGCATGGAAAAATTTATTTAAATGGCGAAGAAATTAAAATTGCATCTCCGGCCGATGCAAAAGCCAAAGGTATTGCCTACATTACCAAGGACCGGAAAAATAAGGGGCTATTCCTCCGAATGTCTATCAGTGACAATATGCTGGCGGCAAATGTTGACCGTTATACCAAAAAGAACTTGATGCAGTTTAAAGCTGCAAAAATTGCGGCTGTGGAATACAAGGAAAAATTTCAGATCAAGACACCTGATGTTGAAAAGAAGGTATCCCAGCTGTCGGGAGGAAACCAGCAGAAGGTTCTGATGTCTATGTGGATCAGCCGTCATCCCCAGATACTTCTTATTGATGAGCCGACCCGCGGTATCGATGTCGGTACAAAGGAATCCATCCATAACCTGATCCGGGATTTTGCCAAACAGGGTATGGGCGTTATTATGGTTTCCTCAGATATGCCTGAGCTCATTGGCGCGGCAGACCGCATCATAGCTATGTATGAAGGACGTATTTCGGGTGAACTCAAATTGGATGAAATTTGTGAAGAAAAAATTATGGCATTGACTTCCGGCATCTCACTAAGCAAAGGAGCGTAATAAAATGGAAAGTGCAAATACTTTAGCGATAGAAAAACCAGCAAAAAAATCTATCATAAAAAAGATTTTTGAAGTCCGTGAAATTGTTATTCTTTTATTGGTCCTGATTTTGGCCGTTTTTATGTCACTGAATTCCGAACAATTTTTAAGTCTTGGAAACTTTAGGGTTGTCGGAAACTACATGGCCACCGATATGATTATCGGCGCATTTTTGACTGTTTCTCTGATTGCCGGCAATACAGACTTTTCTGTGGGCTCCAATATGGGCTGCTCGGCATTCGTCTGCGGTCTTATGCTGAATGCCGGCTACAGTATTCCCGTTTGTATACTGGGCGGTCTTCTGTGCGGTGTTGTAATCGGCGCTATCAATGCGTTTATTGTCGTCCGCCTGAAGGTTCTGCCTATGATTGCCACCATGGGTACCTGGATGATATTCAAGGGCGCCGGCCTGATGATTATCAATTCTTCGACCCTGTCCAATTTCCCGATAGCATTCAAGGCAATTGTCCAGGACTGGAATATTGCCGGTATCTCCACTTTGATTATTACAATGCTGATCGTGACGGTTGTTGTATCCTTCCTTTTAAAGAGCGTGTCTTTCTTTCATCAGGCATATTTCATCGGCTCCAACCGTGAGTCTGCAAAGCTGGCAGGCATCCGGGTTGACCGGTTTATCTATGTGCTCTATATACTCATTGGTTTGTGCGCGGCGCTGGCCGGTATTCTTTCCATCTCCCGCTATGGCTCTGCACCCGCTTCCCTTGGCCAGGGCGTTGAATTCCGTGTAATTTCTGCCCTGCTGATTGGCGGCGTATCCTTAAACGGCGGTGAAGGCTCCATTCTGGGCACTTTCCTGGGTATTTTGCTGATGGCTTTGATCAATAACGCGCTGACTTTGTTTGGAATTGACTCCAATCTGCAGAATGTTCTGATTGGCTCTATTATGGTTATCGCAGTTGCGGTAGACGAAGCAAACCGTCGCCGTCAGAAGTAAAAAAGGTGAAACGATGAACAATTTGGAACAAAAAGTATTATCTTATATCGACCGGCATACTGACGAGCTGGATACTCTTCTTTCACGCCTGCTTAAAATCCAGTCTGTGAATTACAGCAGCCACGGGGACGAGGAAAAATGTGAAGAGCTCATCATGAATGAATACCATAGCCTGGGGCTGGAGGCTGAAAAATATTTCCCCGACAGTGTTCCGGGGGTTACTGAAAGCTCCGGCTACCTGCCGGGGCGCGGTACGGACCGCCGTCCTAATTTCTGCGGTACTTACCGTGCACCCAATGCGGTGAAAAAAGTGATGCTGGCAGCCCACACAGATGTAATGCCCAGCGGTGACCCTGAGCAGTGGACCGTCGATCCCTTCGGCGGCGTTATTAAGGATGGCCGTATTTACGGGCGGGGCGCCAACGATAACAAATTTGGTATTGCCAGCTCGATTATGGCTTTAAAAGCCATTTTAGAATCTGGAATAGAGCTGGAAAACGATGTGGTTCTGGAATCCTATTGCGATGAGGAATACGGCGGAGGAAACGGAGCTCTGGGCGCAAGCCTGAAGCATCAGTGCGATGCCATTATCAATATGGATGGCGGCAACTATGAGATCTGGAGCTGCTCCATGGGCGGCCAGGTATTGGAGATCAACGTGAAGACGGTTGAGCCCCAGGACTCTTCTACATTGACAGTGGATGCACTTTTAGTGGTACGGGAAGAACTGCAGCCATTTATTAAAAACCGTCACGCAGAGCTGGAGGCTGACCGGTACTTTGCCGGAACAGATATGGAACGCTCCGCATTCCGGTTCTACGAATTCCTTGCGGGAAACGGTGATATCGGCTGCAATCTGGACCGGGGCAAGCTCAGCTTTGTATTCTATACCAACAAGCCGCAGGAACACATCAAAGCGGAACTGGCTGAGGTTTCCGGGCGGATCAAAGCAAGACTGGATAAAATGGGCGTAATAGCCGGTGAATTCAAGCCTATGTCCAGGTTCTTCCATTGTCTGTTCCTCCCTGATGAGGATGAGACCCTGCAGATATTGAAGCAGGCGGCTGAGGAATCTGCCGGCCGCCCGGTGAAAATTTCGGGAGCATGTTTGTCCGACCTGTCGGTATTTTTGAAATACGGATCACCTGTAAGTTTGAATTTTGGCCTTGTCAGAGACTTTAAACTCTATGGCGGCGCACATCAGTTTGACGAATTTGTGGATCAGAAAGAATTTCATGAGCACTGCAAGGCTGTTGCATTGTTTCTCCTTCGCTGGTGCGGGGCCCATGAAGTGAATAATAATAAGAGAGGTATATAACATGAACAAAGAATTCTTCTTTAGACCGGCATCCTGGCTGCCTTCCAGAGACGTGGAAATGCTTGAAAGAGTACGCAATATTAAGCGCGAGGAAATGGAATACACCAACGAAAACGGTTTTAGTGTAAAAGTAGTCATTGATCCTACGTTAATACTGGTGCAGGATATTTTTCACAGATTTTACTTAAGCGATGTCATGGATAAGCACCTGACGGCAATTTTTCCGAATCAGTGGCCCGGAGCCTACTCCGCGGTAGCTGAAATGATTAATAAATATAATGTCAACTGTCGGAATGTCGATGCCTTTGCTATGGACGAATGGGCCGACGAGGATGGCAATGTTGCACCGCTGACCTATGGTGCAGGCTTGGGTTATTCATTCCTGAACCATTTCTATTACAGGATCCGGGAAGACCTTCGTCCGCCCCTTAAGCAATGGCACGTATTTACCAATGAAAACAAGGGCGATAATGTTTACTCCAATATTATCGCAGAATGCGGCAATGGCGGCGCCGATATCGTTTATTCCGCAACGGGCTGGCCGGGACACACCGCTTTCATTGATCCGGGCGTGAAGGAGTTCCAGGCAGATTCTCTGGAAGAGTTCTGCAAATTAGGATCGCGCCTCACTACTGAAATGCCGCTGACCATTTGCGAAAATTCCCTGTTTGCGCCCATGGGAGCATCGGGCGACGTATGGGCAGTGCCTCCCAAAGCGGCTACCATTGGTCCCAGAGACATCGTTAATGCCCGGGAACGTTTTGAATTACATAGTTTCTGCAATCCGGGCGGAGATTCCTGGCAGAGAATGATTTCACGCATTGAGCTTTACGGTCCTATTTCCATGGAATGCCCGGCCTCCATTATGCGGCTCGGCAAGGGTACCTGCTATGTCAGCGAAGCAATTGCAAAGCCTTTCGGCAGCTGGCACAATGGCATTGAAAACAAGGATCTGTAATTTTTTACAGTCATCAGCGACCCACCCCAATACCTATGTGATTTTCTGTCCCGGGCGCTTTTAAGTGCTCCGGGACAGGAATATTCAGGAGAAGAGCTATGAAACTGGAGAGAATCGAAGAAAATAAAAAAGATTATATGGGCCTGCTGCTTCTGGCCGATCCCTGCGAAGAGGCAATAGAACGCTATTTATATGACGGCGACCTATATGTTTACCGGGATGGGGGAACTGTTGTTGCCGCGGCTGTACTATATCCTTTAGAGGATGAAGGATGTGAGCTTAAGAATATAGCCGTCCTGGAGAATCTTCAGGGCAAGGGCATAGGCTCAGCATTCCTGAGGTTGATTATGGGTGAGGCATCCAAAAAATTTACCCATATGCTGGTCGGCACAACCTCGCAAACACAAGGTTTTTATAAATCATTGAATTTTCAGTACAGTCATACCATACCCAATTTCTTTGTGGATAACTACCCGGAGCCTATTTTTGAAAATGGTATCCAGTGTGTTGATATGCGTTGTTTCTCTATAAAGCTTTAAAGGATTTTCTGTATTTTAACAGAATAATTTAATTTTGAGGGAGAATAAAATGTTTGTAATTGGAATTGATGTCGGGACGACCTGTACCAAGGCTCTTGTATTGACAAAAGATGGTCAGGTAGCTGCAACCGGTAGTCAGGGCTATAAATTGATCAGCAGCGGCCGCCAGGTGGAACAACGTGCGGAGGACTGGACGGAAGCCGCTGTGGCGGCAGTCCGGGAAGCCATGAAGAACATTGACGCAAGGGAAGTGGAAGCCATTTCACTTTCAACGCAAGGCGCCAGTTGTGTTGCTATGGATAAAGACGGCAAAACCATTGGAAATGCGCTGACCTGGATGGACAGCCGTGCTGCCGGTGAAGCTGCCGAGCTGGTGGAAAAACTGTCCGATGATTATATTTATGCGGCTACGGGCTGGAAGGCCAACCCCACTCTGGATGCTGCAAAAATAATGCATATGAAAAAACAGCCCCAGTATGGAGAAGCGGTTGCTTTCCTTTCCACGCTTGAATATTTGAATCTGTTTCTAACGGGCAGGGCTGTTATTGACCCTACAAATGCCGCTATGCGTCAGCTTTATAATATTGAGAAGGGCTGCTGGGATAAAAAGCTGCTGGCGGCTTCCGGAATCTGTGAGAAGGAGCTGCCGCCAGTGCTGTCAACCGGAGCAAAGGTGGGAGAGCTTTCCGAGAGCGCAGCGGGGCTTATGGGGCTGAAATCCGGAATTCCGGTATTTAACGGCGCTCATGACCAATACTGTGCGGCCATCGGAGCCGGAGCGGTGCATGATGGAGATATGCTCCTGTCGGCCGGCACGACATGGGTTCTTCTGGGGATCGGCACAAAGCCGATGGTCACAAAAAGCTATATTGCAGCCGGAAAACATCCGGTTGCCGGCCTCTATGGCGCCCTTGCATCGCTGGTCTGCTCCGGTGCTTCCATGCAATGGTACAAGGACCAATTTCTTTTGGAAAACTTTGCCGAGGTAGATAAGGAAGTGGCAAAGCGGAAGGATCCGGATCTGTCTTTCTATCCGTACCTTGCAGGAGCGGGGTATCCGATCTGGAATCTGAAAGCTAAAGGGGCGTTTACAGGCATTACCCTGGCCAGCGACAAATTTGACTTTGCAAGAGCCATTATGGAAGGGGTAGCATTTGGAGTAAAACGTGGATTGGAGGATTTTGCCGAAAACGGATGCCAGGTCCGCCAGCTGATTATGATGGGCGGTGCTGCCAAGAGCCGGGTATGGTGCGAGATGATTGCGGACATTACCGGCATTTCCATAATACGTCTGAATCAGGCCGATATTTGTGCTGTGGGCGCCGGGATGATTGCCGCCTGCGGGCTGGGCTGGTATGACGGCTATGAAGCTGCGGCAAAGGCTATGACCCGGGTGGAACATGTGTATAGTCCGGCAGAAGAAAACCGGAAGTATTATGAGGAAAAGTATATGAGATATCGCGGTTTATGGGACTGTATGCAAAAATTTTATGAATGAAAGGTGAATTTTAATGAGGTATGATTATTTCCATTACACAGAGTTGGACAGAAAATTCTATGAAGAGCATCTCAAAGACAGAATTCCCCACGAATTTATAGATTGCCATACGCATATTAACCTTATGGAGCATCTCGTTGATGTCCCCAAGGAAAGAATTGCGGATGACTGGGCCTTACAGTCTGGGATGCATATGTCAGCGGATGATGCGAAGTTTTATTACGACACGTTTTTTCCTGACCAGAAATGGAATATAGTTGCTTTTCCATTTCCTATTCGTGAAGCTCATTTAGAAGAGAACAATGAATATGTGGCAAAATGCGCAGATGAGGGGAAAATTGCCTATGGCTTAATGTCCATTAAGCCCGATTATTCTCTGGAATATATTGAACGGGAATTGACAACCAAGCGCTTTTCGGGCGTAAAACCATATCCGGATATGGTTTCCGGGAAAAAAGGAGCTGAAATCAGTATTTTTCAGTTTATGCCCCATGATCAGTTAAAGCTGATGGAAAAGCTGCATATGCCAATCGTGATGCATTTGCCCCGGGCGGGCAGAATGCCTGACGACAACAACATAAAAGAATTGAAAGAAATACGTCAGAAATACCCTGAGCTGAAGATGGTGATCGCTCATTTAGGCCGGTGCTTTACGCCTTATTTCTTTAAACAGGCTGTTGAAAAAATGGGTGAGGACATCCATGGCTTCTATTTTGATACGGCCGCAGTCCTGAATCCCGAAGTGCACCGTATGGCCTTAGAAAAGCTCAGTCACAAGAAAATCCTATTTGGAACGGACATACCGATCTTTTTGTGGCATGGACGCAGAAAATGGACGGAAACTTCTTACATCAATCTTGCGAGAGAGGATTTCATGTGGAATAAGCACCATGAATCCAAGGAGATAGAAGCAGGGTATACCTTCTACGTTTATGAGCAGATCAACAATTTGCTCAATGAAATGGAAAGGGCAAACCTTTCCCGTAAAGAAACAGAAGATATCTTCTGCAATAATGCCAAAGAGGTTTTTAATAGGAAAATTTAATGACTGAACGTCAAAAAAAGGAAAGGTGCATTATATATGAAACCCGTAATCAGAACGCCTTATTTTGAAATCGGAACAAAAAACTATATTTGGGGAGATAAGGTTCTTGAATATGCAAAAGCTGCCGATGCCGCTGCCCAAAAGTATGATATTGATGTTTTATTCATTACCCCGGCGGTTGAAATACGCAGGATAGCAGAAAATACCAAGAACCTTATTGTGCTTGCTCCTTATATGGATACCCTCCGCCCGGGCCGCGGCATGGCGGATATTCTGCCTGAGGCTTTAAAGGCTGCCGGTGCTAAGGGTGTCGTAGTGAATCACTGCGAAAAGCCTATGTCCCTGCCGGCAATCAAAGCCACCATAGACCGGGCAAAGGAACTGGATTTTTTGGTGTTTGCCTGTGCGGACACCATTGCTGAAGCAAAAGCCATCGCCCAGCTCCATCCGGATATCATCAATCCGGAGCCGTCGGAACTGATTGGCGGTACGGACGGCGGTGTGAGCGATATGGGCTATGTTATGGAGTCCATAAAGGTGATCAAGGCAATATACCCGGATATTATGGTGGAGCAGGCTGCCGGAATAACCAACGGGCAGCAGGTATACGATTTTATCATGGCCGGTTCCGAGGCGGCCGGCGCAGCGTCGGGCATCATGAATGCAAAGGACCCCCTTGCAATGATTGATGAGATGATCGCTGCAACCAGGCGGGCTGCCGATGATTTAAAAAAACTGGGCAGAAAGTGAAATAGCGATAAAAGATAGGAGAGTACATATGGTATACAGAGAGGAATTTAAAGTCAAATCCAATGACCGGGTCTGTACATTCCACGATGTAACGGCCCAGACAAGGGAGATCGCTGCAAGATCGGGCATCAAAAACGGCATAGTTGTTGTTTACTCCCACCATACAACCTGCAGCGTGATTACGCAGGAATGCGCGTTTGATATGTCCATGACTGGCCTGGAGACCCTTCAGCAGGATCTGGTGGACGTATTTGAGAACATTGTTCCTACCTGCCGCAAGGAGGGGATGTACCTGCATCCGGGCCCCAAGGCGCTGAAATTTGCGGAGGAACATGGGGAGGATGCACGGGGGTGCCATAATACCGATGCGCACCTCAGATCTTCTATTATCGGAAGAAATGTAACCATAGTAATGATTGACGGAAAACTGGACTTGGGTGATTTTGGATTCATTCATTTTATTGATTTTGATCAAACCCGGGCCCGGGAGCGGACCGTTCAGGTAATGGTGATTGGTGAATAAAAAAAGCCTGCCCTTCGGAGATACAGCTCCAAGGGCAGTTCACTTTTAGTGCACTTTTCGTAAATTGCATGTGGCTGCAAAATAAAGCATGGAGGTAAAAACTGATGATTGAAAAATATTTGAATCAAAGGAACTATGGATGCAGGATTCGCGAGTATATCTACAATGGAAACAAAGTATTGACCATGGAAAACGAACTGATCAAGATTTCCATTCTTGCCGATAAGGGCACCGATATCTATGAGTTTATTTATAAGCCAAAGGATATAGATTTTATGTGGCATTCCTTTAATGGCATCCGTAATCCCGGCAAATATGTTGAGTCCTGCGAACAGCCTGGAGGATCATTCCTGGATCGTTATGAAGGCGGCTGGCAGGAGCTCTTCCCGAATATCGGAGCGCCCTGCGAATATATGGGCGCAGCTCTGGGTACCCATGGTGAGGTATGCAAGCTCCCATGGGAATACACCATTTTAAAAGATCAGGTTGATGAGATCCAGGTAAAATTCACTGTCAGAACAGTCAGGACACCCTACCTGCTTGAAAAAACCTTTACGATCAAAAGAAATGATCCTGTTTTAACTATCGACGAGCAGGTAACCAACGAAGGTTCTGCCGAGATGCAATTCGCCTGGGGCCATCACCCTGCAGTGGGCCCGCTGTTTCTTGATGATAGCTGCCTCATACATCTTAATGGCCAGTGCAAGATCAAGACAACAGATATTCCGATGGCTTTGCCTAAAAACAGCGAATTTATGTGGCCGTATGCCCAGGACATCGACGGAAATACAAGGGATTTAAGCAAGGTTTTGCCTCCGGATAAAAAAACCTATCTGGAGTTTGCTATTGCAGACATAGAAGAAGGAAAATACTGCATAGAAAACAAAAATCTTCAGATTGGCTTTGGTATGGAATGGGATAAAACTCGTTTCCCCTATATTTGGCTATGGGCTCCTAATTGCGCACTGGACGGATATCCCTGGTACGGGAGAAATTATACTCTGGCGCTGGAGCCATGGTCAACCATGCACCCAAATCTTGAAAAAGTAATCAGCCACAATGAAGGTATTAAAATTCGGCCCGGAGAAACGATCAGAACTCAATTAAAAGCACGGGCTATAGATTTTTCCAGATAATGTTCAGTTTATTCGCTGATTGAAAAAATAAATTTCACAGGCTCAATTGTAGGAAAAATGCACGAGTTAATCCATAAAATACATCGTGCATTTTTTTTGTTATGAAGTTTTCGTTTATTTTTAATAATTTTGCTTGCATAATATGTTCGGGCATTGTATACTATCTATGAAAGTTCACGCGAGTGCAAAATTGGAGTGTGAAATATGGCGCAAAACAGAATAACATTGAAAGATGTCGCAGAACATTCGGGCTATTCCCTAAGAACGGTTAAAAAGGTATTTAATGATTCCGAAGGCGTCAGTAAAAAGGCCAGGACAAAAATAACGGCTTCCGCTGAAGCGCTGAATTATAAATTTAACCGGATAGCCAGTGCACTTGCAAAGAACTATGATATCAGAATTGCCATTGTTTACAACGATGTTTCCAAATATTACTTTCCCGAGGTAGACAAAGGATTTATTGACTGTGCTGAAGAGCTCCGTGACTTTGGCGTATCCATTGAATTCCATAAGGTAAGCAGCTTTGCGCTTGAAGCTCAGCAGAAAATACTGGAGGACTTTATGGAAAGAGATGATATCAAAGGCGTCATAGTTCAGCCTATCTCTGCGTCCGGATTGAATAAGCATATAGGACGGCTTGTTGATGCCGGCAAGGTCGTCGCCACCTTTGGCGCCGATGCACCCGAAAGCAAGAGACTTTTTTATGTAGGGCCCGAGGCTTATAAATCCGGTCGTATCGCTTCACAAATATTGGCTAATTATATCGGCAAATCAGGTAAAGTTTTTGTCATCAATCAAGCCACCGAACACATGCAATCCATTGAAAGAATAAGAGGCTTCAAAAACAGAGTTAATGAAGTCTACCCCAATATCGAGGTATATGAAATCAACACACCCTTTAATAAAAATATGTATTACGATATGGTCAAGAGTATTGTATTGAATGAAGAGGTGAAGGGGATTTTCTGCACTGATGCCGATGTGTACATAGCTGGCAATGTTTTAAAGGAATTGGACAGAAAAGATATCGTCATTCTTGGCTATGATTTTTCCAAGGAAACCCATGACCTCATGAAGGAAGGCTATATAAAGGTAATACTTACACAGGAGCCTGAAAGCCAGGGCTATATATCTCTTAAAACTCTTTGCGAGTATATTTTACATCACAAGAAACCTGAAAAAGAAAAAATTTTTACGAAAATATCTATTTTTACAAGTGAATGTCTCGATTGATCCTCAAAGAATACCGGTTTCATTAAATGACAGACTTAAACAAGGTTTAAGTTTTATTTTATAACAAACATTGCACCCGAGTGAAAAACAAAATTAGTTATGAGGAGGAAAATTAAGATGTCCATGAATGCTGAAACCTTAATGGAAGTCATCCAAAAAAAAGAAAAAACTTTGGAAAAGAAAAGTTTCTTTAGGAGGATTCTGGAGGCCAGGGAATTCTCACTGATTCTCATTTTGGCCGTTATCGTCGCCGCACTGACTTTGTCCACAGATACCTTTGCCTCTAGTGCTAATCTAACCGTTATGCTGCAGGGTATGTCTGTTGATATGATTATAGCCGTTCCTATGGCAATATCTCTGGTTGCAGGAAATATTGATTTTTCTGTCGGATCAAATTTGGCTCTTTCCAGTCTTATTGCCTGTATGGCCATGAATAACGGTGCTTCTACAATTACCGGCATGTTAATCGGCCTTGTAAGCGGTATACTTTTAGGTCTTTTAAATGCGCTTATCATCAACAAATTTCGTATTACACCATTAGTTGCAACCATGGGCACATGGATGGCCTACAAGGGACTTGCACTGGTCATATCCAGCGGAAGTACGGTCGCAAACCTTCCTGATGGATTTAAAAGTTTTGGCAGAGCCAAACTGTTCGGAATACCTCTTCCCATTGTCTACATGGTCTGCGTCGTCATTCTTGGCATGTTTGTATTAAAGTATATCGATTTCTTTAACCGTGCTTATTACATAGGCGGAAATCAGGCTTCTGCCAGACTTGCCGGTATGAACACAGAGCTATTCACGTATGTGAGCTATGGATTGACGGGGTTTATGTCAGCTTTTGCAGGTCTTGTTCTTGCAGCAAGGCTTGGTGCTGTAAGCCAGAGTGCAGGCTCGGGACTGGAATTCAGAAATGTTGTCGCGCTCTTGATAGGCGGCGTCTCCATGGATGGCGGAGAAGGTACCATTTTCGGAGCCGTTCTGGGCGTTACGCTCATGCAGATTGTGAATAACTCACTGGTGCTTCTTGATATCAATCCAAGCTGGACTCAAGTTATAACCGGAAGTATTTTAGTTCTGTCAATAGCCATTGATAAGGCAAGCAGAATGAAAAAATCAGCTCGTTAAAGCAGGATGAAATCAAATGGATGATAAGGAGGAAAAATCCATGGATGTTCCAGCAATTAAGCTTATCAATGTGAACAAAGAATTTCCGGGTGTCAAGGCTCTTCAAAATGTAAGCTTTGATATTGATAAAGGCAAAACCCATTGTATTGTCGGAGAAAATGGCGCGGGAAAATCGACGCTGATGAAAATACTTTCCGGAGCATATACACCGGATTCGGGCGATATCATTGTCGACGGGGAAAAAGCATCTATCAAAAGCCCGGCAGACTCTATCCGATTAGGCATTGGAATAGTATATCAGGAACTCAGTAATTTTTCTAACCTGACAGTTGCTAAAAATCTCTTCGCCAATAATCTGCCCCATAAAAAAGGCCTTATTGATTACGGCAAATTAAATACCGACGCACGAAAAGTTTTGGATAATGCGGGGCTTACGTATATTGACGAGACCGCGGCCATGAAGGATATCAGTCTGGGCTCGCAGCAAATGGTTGAGATCGCAAAACTGTTGTCGCTCGACATTAAAATTATGATACTTGATGAACCTACATCAGCTTTGACTGAGGTGGAGATCAATAAGCTCTATAGTTTAATTCAAGAGTTAAAGGAAAAAGGAATAACGATTATTTACATTTCACATAAGCTTAACGAAATTCTTTATCTTGCTGATAATATCACCGTTTTAAAAGACGGGAATCATGTCGGCACTTTTAAAAAGACACCGGAAACAACGAAGGAGACGCTTGTCCGGTTAATGGTGGGACGCGATGTGGCTTATGACTATAAAGTAGGCACGAGTAAAATCGGCGAAGAAATTCTTGCTGTAAAGAATTTAACGAGCGGCACCACGGTGAGAGATGTCAGCTTTTCACTCAAGAGGGGCGAAATACTTGGTATTGCGGGTTTGGAAGGATCAGGAAGAACAGAGCTTCTCGAATCAATTTTTGGATGGCGAAGCGTGAGTCAGGGTGAAATACTGATCAACAATAAAAAAGTAAAAATCAATTCTCCAATGGATGCCAAGAAAAATAAGCTGGCCTTTATAACAAAAGAAAGAAAAGTACAGGGGCTTTTTCTCAGCCTGGATGTCAGAAAGAACATTGCCGCAGCCAGTACCCGAAGGTTCAGAAAAAAAGGACTTGTAAATGTAGGGCTGATGGCTGAAAACGCAAAAAAATATATTGATGCAATGGGAATTAAGGTTTCGGGGCTGAATCAATTGACCATGAATCTGTCGGGCGGCAATCAGCAAAAGGTCCTTCTGTCCATGTGGCTTACAGCTGACCCCGACATTATCCTGATCGATGAGCCGACGAGGGGTGTCGATGTAGGCGCAAAGGCCGAGATCCACAATCTGCTTCGGGATCTGACAAAGGAGGGCAAAGCCATTATCATCGTCTCATCTGAAATGCCGGAAATCATGGCAAGCTGTGATCGAATCCTGGTGATGCATGAGGGGCAAATAACCGGGGAACTGAGCAATGCTGAAGCGACGGAGGAAATGATCATGAAATATGCTTCGGGAGTGTAATACCTGTAAACAAAAAAATAAACGGGAGGAGGTGTAAAGTTTCGCCAATAAACGAAAACACCGGTGGTCTGCTTCAGGCTTTTTCGTAACAAACATTACCGATTCTATAGGTTATAAAAAATATTGGAGGGATTATTCAATGAAAATGAAAAGATTATCCGTATTATTTGTTATCCTGGCAATGCTCGTGTTTACCATGACAGCTTGCTCCAATTCTGCTCCGGCGGCGCAGGGAACCAATAAACCTTCAGCTTCTTCCGATGCCGGTAAAAAAGAAGAATATGCAGTTATTATGAGCCTTCACCAACTGGAGTTCTTCGACGCTCTGAAAGCAGGTGTCAATGATGCGGCAAAAGACCTTGGCGCTGACTGGTATTACGCAGGACCGCAGGAATTATCCCCTGAAAAGGTGGTCGAAGCTATTGAACAGGCAGTTGCAAAAAAAGTAACCGGTATCATTTTGCACGGCCAGTTTGCCGAGACCGGAGCGGCTATAGATAATGCGATTGACGCAGGAGTGCCCGTCATTATAGTGAACACTGATATAGAGTCCAAAAGGCTTTCATTCCTTGGATGCGAACCCTATAATGTAGGCTTTGAGATGGGTGAAACCGTTGCCAAGCTCATCGGAGGCAAGGGTAAAGTAATAACATCTACCGCACTGGGAAGCGGACAGCCCTCTAGTTTAGCCAATCAAAAGGGATGTGAGGATGCTCTTGCAAAGTATCCGGATATTGAGATCGTAGCAAAGGTTGACGATAAAGCGGATTCCGGCATCGCCGCCGCTCAAATCGGAGCAGCCTTGCAAGCGAACCCTGATGTGGCAGGCATTGTCGGAATGCAGGCCCCTTCCGGTGTTGGCGCCGCCACTGCCGTTCGTGAAGCCGGATTGTCAGGAAAGGTCCAGATTGTTGCAAGAGATAGGGACAGTGCCACATTGGAGCTTATTGAAGATGGCGAAATTTCAGCTTCTTTTGCTCAGAACTCATATGTCGAAGGCTATATTGCCACAAAGTGGCTCCATGACTATGCAAACGGAAATCTTAAGGTGATCCAGGATTATATCGGCGGCGGTGTAAATCCACTGCCCACAAAGGTCGATTCAGGTTCAATTATAATCACAAAGGATAATGTGGAGCAATTTAAAGCCAAATATGTTTACGATAAGTAAGTAATAAACCGGGAGGGAGCAAGCTTTTTGCTCTCTCCCAAAGTAAAAACTGTTAGGGTTTTGCAATGGCTTAGCTGTACAATCAATTGCAACTTTATATCCAACAATTAACGACTAATGAGGTGTTAATAGAATGAATAACTCTAAAGTTGGACTTCTGCCGCTATATCTTCAATTATATGATCAGACTTCCCCCGGCTTAAGGACAAGAGTCAATGAGTTTGTTGAAATTATCTGCGGTGAATTGAAAAAGCGGCATGTGGATGTGGTGTGTCCGGGGATATGCCGGATAAAACCTGAATTTAAAATGGCAGTGGAGCATTTCGAGCAATCAGGCGTTGACGCCATTATTACTTTACATTTAGCATATTCACCATCACTGGAATCATACGAGGCGCTGATAAAAACTGATCTGCCGTTGATAGTACTCGATACAACACCGACTTACATATTTGATAACAATACACCTGTAGAAGAGATCATGTTCAATCACGGGATTCACGGTGTCCAGGACTTGTGTAATTTACTGAAACGCAATAACAAGGCTTATCATATAGAAGCCGGACACTGGCAGAACTCCGATGTTGTGGACCGTGTTGTATCATGGGCCAGAGCGGCCAGAATGGCCGCAAAGATGAAAACGGCAAGAGTAGGTATTATGGGAGTGCCCTTCAAAGGAATGGGTGATTTTGCCATACCCTTTGACAAGCTTAAAAAAGCTATTGGTATAGACACCGTAGAATTTGATTTTAATAAATCAAAAGAGCTTTTAGACACTGTTAGCCAACAGGAAATCGACAACGAAATAAAAGCCGACAAAGTGCAGTTTAACGCGGACAATATTCATTATGAAACACATTACAAATCTGTTAAAGCTGGTCTTGCGCTTCGCAAATGGATAAAAAATGAGCGTCTTGACGCTTTTACAGTAAATTTTCTGAACATCACAAAGAAATCTCAAATGGGCGTCATGCCATTTTTAGAAATAGAAAAGCAAATGGCGGAGGGGATAGGGTACGCCGGCGAGGGAGACGTGTTAACAGCTGCTCTGGCAGGGGCCCTGGCTTCCGAATATAAAGAGACGTCGTTTACCGAGATGTTTTGCCCCGACTGGAAAAATGATACTATATTTCTAAGTCACATGGGAGAAATGAATATTTCTCTTGCAGTAAATAAGCCCGAGCTTGTGGAAATGGATTTCCCCTATACCGATGCAGAAAATCCGGCTATTGCCTATGGTTTATATAGGCCCGGCCAGGTTGCGCTGGTAAACCTGGCGCCGGTTGGCAACGATAAGTATACGCTCATTATTGCAAAAGGTGAGATCATAAGTGTCAGTGGTGAAGATAAGCTAAAAGACAGTATCCATGCATGGTTTAAACCAGAGTGCAATATTTCGGAATTCCTGGCCAGGTTTTCAATGGCAGGCGGTACACACCATTCAGCGATGTGCTACACGCCGGATATTGGCGAGATCAAAAAGTTCAGTCAGCTGATGGGTTGGAACACCGTAGTTATTTAAATAGCGGCAATCAGGGCTGATTATAAAAAATAAAAATTGCATGTGGCTGCAAAATAAAGCATGGAGATAGCAAACTGATGATGGAAAAATATTTGAATCAAAGGAACTATGGATGCAGAATTCGTGAGTATATCTACAAGGGACTTAAAGTATTGACCATGGAAAACGAGCTGATCAAGGTTTCCGCTCTGGCCGACAAGGGCACCGATATCTATGAGTTCATTTACAAGCCAAAGGATATCGACTTTATGTGGCATTCCTTTCACGGCGTTCGCAATCCCGGCAATTTTACTGCAACCTGTGAACAGCCTGGGGGATCGTTTCTCGACCTTTATGAAGGCGGCTGGCAGGAGCTCTTTCCGAATATCGGAGCACCCTGCGGCTATATGGGCGCTGTGCTGGGCACCCATGGCGAGGTATGCAAGCTCCCATGGGAATACACCATCCAAAAAGATACCGTCGATGAGATCCAGGTAAAATTCTGGGTCAGAACAGTCAGAACACCTTACCTGCTCGAAAAAACCCTCACGATCAAAAGAAACGAGCCTGTTTTAACTATTGACGAGCAGGTAACCAACGAGGGCTCTGCCGGGATGGAATTCGCCTGGGGGCATCATCCTGCGGTAGGCCCGCTGTTTCTTGACGACAGCTGCGTCATACATCTTAACGGCCGGTGCAAGATCAAAACAACAGATATTCCGATGGCCTTGCCTAAAAACAGCGAATTTATGTGGCCGTATGCCAAGGACATCGACGGAAATACAAGGGATCTGAGCAAGGTCTTGCCCCCGGATGAAAAAACTTATCTGGAATATGCTGTTGGGGGCATAGAGGAAGGAAAATACTGCATAGAAAACAAGAATCTCCAGATTGGCTTTGGCATGGAATGGGATAAATCTCTCTTTCCCTATATTTGGGTGTGGGCGCCCAATTGCGCCCAGGAGGGCTACCCTTGGTACGGCAGGAATTATACCCTGGCGCTGGAGCCATGGTCGACCATGCACCCAGATCTTGAAAAAGCTATCAGCCACAATGAAGGTATTAAAATCCGGTCCGGAGAAACGATCAGAACTCAATTAAGAGCATTTGCGGCAGATTTCTCAAAGCCGTAAAAAAGGAATCAGGTCAAATAGCCATAGAAGTTTTCTATGGCTATTATTGTATGAAAATATATTTATAAATTTGCAGCAGCGTTAAAGGAGAAAAGCGGACAACGGCTAAAGCTCTGTTTTTCGGTAATCCATTTACACCCTAAGGGGGATAAGCTACAATGAAGTAAATGGAAATTAATTGTTTCCGGCATTGCGTAAAGATAAATGAACAAGGAATACGGGATTTTAGTCCATCGGGAGGGCCTGACATGAAGAAACGCGCTGCAGCAATCATATGCGTCATTTTAGTCTTTTTTATATTTCAACCGGCTTTTGCCGCCGGCAATGATGCTTTTCAATCTGCAAATACCCTTTATACACTGGGGCTTTTTAAAGGAACCGGCACAAATTCCGACGGCACACCGGTCTATGACCTGGACCGCGCACCTTCCAGGTATGAGGCCATTACCATGCTTGTAAGGCTGCTGGGCAAAGAAAATGAGGCCCAATCAGGAAATTGGAATACCCCTTTTCGCGATGTAGCGCCCTGGGCAGCCCCCTATGTGGGATATGCCTATGCCAACGGACTGACACAGGGGACCGGCGCCGCCGCCTTCGGGGGCAATGAGACGGTTATGGCAAGCCAGTACCTGACATTTGTTCTCCGGGCTTTAGGCTATAGTTCAGAGACGGATTTTGCCTGGAATAAGGCCTGGGAGTTATCGGATAAGCTGGGCCTTACCAATAGAGAACATAATGGAACATCTCATTTCAGCAGGGGCGATATCGCCGTTATTTCGTGTGATGCCCTTTCCCAGGTTAAAAAGGGAAGCGATATCACGCTGCTGTCTTCTTTACTGGCAAGCGGTGCCGTGCAAAGCGACCGCGTTGAAGCCGCGGGGTTATCCGGTTTATTGCACAGGGCTTCCTTAACCGCAAAACAAGTGGCTGGAAAAGCTTCTCCGGCTGTCTTTTACATCGAGGTTTACAATACCGATACAGGGCTTGGGGAGGCCGCGCCCATAGCCTCCGGCAGCGGGTTTTTCATCTCTGCAGAGGGGGTCGCGGTAACAAATTACCATGTCATTGACCGGACCAAAGCCGCCATCGCCACAACGACCGACGGCTCGGAATACAGAATTGAGGATGTCATCTATTATAACGCGGACAGGGATATCGCTGTTGTCAGAGTTTCCAGGGAGGCTTTATCCGGAAACTTTATAAAAGCATTTCCCTACCTGTCCATGATGGATTCATCAACGGTCAGCAATGGAGATGTAGTGTATGCCATCGGAAGCCCCCTCGGTCTTCAAAATTCTATTACCGACGGCATTGTAAGCAACCGGAGCCGTACTTTAAGCGAAGACAGCCTGCCCTTTATCCAGATTTCCGCGCCCATTTCAACCGGAAGCAGCGGCGGCGCATTATTAAATGAGTATGGAGAGGCCATCGGAATTACGTCGGCGGTATCGCTTTCGGGGCAGAATGTAAATTTGGCGGTGCCTCTTGATACCATTATGGACCTTGATTTAACTACAAAAGGGATTCCCTATGCAAAAATCTATGAAGGGGAATATAAAGGCACTGTTTCTTCGGTTGCAGAATACCCGGATGTTTCCGACGTGCCGGACTTTGGAGCTTATTTTGGAATTAAGGAGAAATATCATGATGCTTTAGAGAACGGCTCCGTTTTTTACGATTACCCCGTGAAAGAAATCACCGGGAAGCGGTCGGTGGATCAATGCATGGATCAATACAGCGGCCTGCTCATTGACAGAGGGTTCTCTTATATGTATTACTATACTAACAGTGACGGCAATACGGGGTACAGATATTCCAACTCAGAACTCCGCAAAAGTGTTTATATGGATGAAGTCATTGTGGAAGGTCAAGCCTATCTGGAAATACTGATAACCGATGATACTGCAAAATTGCCTGTAAGCATTGTGGGCTACCAGGAAGCCCAAGGGGTTCCGGATTTTGGAAAATATGCCGGAGTCGGGTATTATGCCTATGGCACATACGATGAAAAGGGCCTGTATTACGATTATTTAGCCTATGATATCCTGGCGGTGGATCCGGAGGGTCAGGTTGTATTGGATTACAGCGACTTGCTTCTGAATTGGGGATTTACTCTTTCAGATTTATCCGGTTTAAAAAATGACGACGGAAATACCGTTATTGTTTACACCAACAGCAAAGCAAAGCTTCAAATCACCATGAGTGTTATTGTGGAAGACGGTCTCGGGATGCTGGAAATCATTATTCTGCCGCTGGGCTGATCTTAAAAGCGGGAATCTTAGCAGAACATCGGCGGCAGATTTTTTAATGGGACCCTGTTCATTTATTGTCAATTGCCAATTTATCTGCTAATATAATATTTGACAGTATTATACGTTTTTCGACCTTTTTGATAGGGATAGACGTATGGAGATTTTCAAGCATTTATTTTTTATGTAAAATAGATGAAGCCGGGTGCTGGTTTTCTAAAGTTTTTAGCAATTTAGCTTGCGTTCCTCTTGTTATTTATTTAATTATTTGTTAGAATGAATAATACATAATACGTATTACGTCGTATAACTAAAAAATGGAGTTGGTGTTCGGAATGTTTGAAGCAGTTGTCGGAAATGAAGGATCATTGGCCGAAAGAGTTGCGGATTCTGTTTTGCAGCTGATTATAGACCAGAACCTCACCTGCGGCGAAAAGCTGCCTAATGAATTTGAACTGGCAGGAAAACTTCATGTGGGCAGGGGAACAGTCAGAGAGGCTGTTAAGCTTTTGGTTTCACGAAATGTGCTCGAAATTCGCCGGGGAAAAGGAACTTTTGTTACTGAAAAGCCCGGTGTCGCATCTGATCCCCTTGGACTTGCCTTTTTTAGGGATAAGTATAAACTAGCATCGGACCTCATTGAGATCCGGCTGATCTTAGAACCGCAAATCGCGGCCTTTGCAGCACAGTATGCCCAGGAATGCGAAATCCAGAGAATGCAGGAGCTCAGTGCCGAAGTTGAACGTCTGGCCACTGAAAATATTGATTACAGCGATATCGATATTGAGCTGCATACCTGCATTGCCCAGAGCACACGCAACCTGGTAATGCCGAACCTGATTCCAATTATCACCTCGGGTATTTCCATATATAATACCTTTCCGCGTCATTCGGAACGCATGAATGCAATTTATGTTCACCGTGAGATTATCGATGCTATCGCAAAGCATAATACCAATAAAGCAAGCGACGCGATGCACAAGCATCTGATATACAATAGGCGGAATTTAGAGGAAATAAAAAATAAATTTGATTCTGATATAAAGCAGTCTGACAAATTCTGATTCCATTTTTATTCAACGCCATTGATAGACTTCTATTAATTGCGCTCAATTTTAAGCTTTTTTGAGCTTTTTAGACAAATTTTTAAATACAATATAGTGATCTTGTATAAAATTCATATTAATATTGACATCATTTCTGTATGATGCTAACATAATATGTACGACGTCGTATTATCCAATGTAATTTCTCTAAATTTTGTAAATCAGCAATGCTAATTACAAACAGTGTAAAACTGCACATTAAGAAAGGAAGAGAAAAATGAGAAAAACTAGATTCATTGCATTGATCTTAGTAGCCGTAATGCTTGTTGTGGCAGGCTGTTCTTCCAACACATCAGGTTCCGGCAGTCAAACACCCGGAGCTTCCTCAGCAGCACCTTCCGCAAGCGGCGGCAACTCTCAGACACTCGATGGTTCAGTAACCTTTGGCGTTGTTGCTCCGATCACCGGAACCAATAAAATGGTTGGTGAATATGTTAAGAACGGCGCTGAAATGGCTGCGAAAGAAATCAACGAAAACGGTGGAATTTTGGGTAAAGAGCTGAAGCTCGTTTTCGAGGATGAAGTTGATAACCTTCAGGCGTCCGTAAACGCTATGACCAAGATTATGAACTATGATGAAGTCGTAGCATTCTTTGGTTCAACCTACTCCGGCAACTGCATCGCTGCATCTCCTGTTGTATTGGAGAAGAAAATCACCATGTTTGCCGGCGGATCTTCTGCTAATATTCCAAAAGAAAACAATCCTTACATCTGGCAGGCTCGTATGACTGACGACCAGTCCGGTATTCTGCTTGCAAAAGCTGCTACCGAGAACCTGGGCATGAAAAATCCCGCTATTCTCTATTCAACAGAAAGCTTTGGCACAGGCCTTAAAGATCAGACACTTGCAGCTTTAAAGAACCTCGGAATTGAAGTTCCTGAGAAAAATCTCTTTGGCTTCGTAGTTGATGAGAAAAATTTCACACCCTTGATCACACAAATCCAGAACTCCGGATGCGACGGTCTGATTGCAATCGGCCACCAAATGCCTGCTGCATTGATTTGCCAGCAAGTTGACGCCAACGGTCTGGATATGCCTCTGCTTGGGTCCTCATCTTGGGCTTCCGCAGTTTGCCGTACCAATGCAGGTGATGCTGCAAACGGCTGGTATGCTGTTGCCGACTGGACCGTTGAGGTTGCTACTGAGGAAGGCAAGAAATTTGCTGAAGCTTATAAAACCACTTATGGCGCTGATTCCGATATGCCCGCAGTAACTGTATACGATTCCATGATGCTCTTTAAGAAAGCTTGTGAGATTGCTAACACCACTACCGATAAAGAAGCAATCAACAATGCACTTAAAGAAATTAAGGATTTCAATGGCGCAATGTCTGTATACAGCTATGCCGACACCCACTGCTTCTCCACCAGTCAGTTCATGACGCATAATGAAGGCGGCAAGGCTATTATGATGGATACCGTTAAGTCCAGATAACGAAAGTATGCAGGTTACCCACCTGATTCGAAGTGATATAAAACCTATATAATGTATGAAGATGCAGACTATTGCATCAAAATTATTGGCAAGAAATGAGTCCGAATTTTTTGACTACATGAAGAACCATGCTATCGGACATAATTATTGTAAAACCGCCCTGTGTTTTTCTTCAGGGCGCCGCAGGAGGCGGGGCTGCCCAATCCTGGGTAATCCCGCCTCCTGTTTTTAAACTTGTGAAAATTTTGGAAACCAGCAGCGAATGTTATCGAAAAGCCTTGTTAAACCATTACTTTTTGCTTTAAACATACAAATTATTTCTTTTCGTAAAAACCATGCTGTTTTCAGTTTTTACTTACATCCATTGACTTGACTCTATAGGGAAAGGGTAATGAAACATTTTCTGGTTTTCATTATATAAGGTGATTCAATGAATATTAATACGATTGTTTCGCTGTCGGTAAATGGAATAGCCATGGGTATGATTTATGCACTTATGGCAATGGGATTGATTCTGCTCATTCGTGCAATCGGCGTAATGAACTTCGCACAGGGCGATTTATTGATGTTTGGTGCGTTTGTGACTTGCGCATTAACTGTGGATCTGAAATTACCTCTTTGGATTATGATTCCGTTGGCCCTGATCAGCTTTGCAGTTATCGGCGTTATATTTATGTTTACAGTATATTGGCCGCTTAAGGATGCAACCTATCCGACAGCTACTGTTATATCAACCATGGGTGCGGCAATGGCTCTGAAGGAAATTGCCACCCTTATATGGGGAAGCCTTCCCCGTTCCATGCCCCCGCTTATGAAAAACCCTAAAACCGGTAAAGCGGCAGTACTGAATCTATTTGGCATCAAGCTGCAATGGCAGTTTGTTCTCACCATTATTGTCGGCGCTGTTTTGATCTGGCTTGTTTTTGTGCTCTTTGAAAAACTCTATGCAGGCCGAATGATGCAAGCAGCCGCACAGGATAAATATGCCGCTGAACTGCTCGGAATACCTACTATTTTAACAACTGCCGCCACTTACATTATAGTTGTTATCATGGTTTCGACCGGCGGTTATATGATTGCTCCTATATTTATGGTAAGTAATACACTGGGCTCACTGCAGCTCAGAGCTTTCGCAGGCGTCGTAATCGGAGGTCTCGGAAATATCAAGGGCGCAATTATTGGTTCTCTGATTATTGGCCTTGTGGAATCCTTCAGTACCATCCAATTTTCACAGTATAAAGATGCTGTCGTCTTTATTGTGCTGATTGCAATGCTGCTGGTCAGGCCGCAGGGACTATTCGGTGAGAAAGTTGCCGATAAGGCGTGAGGGGTAAGAGATGGAAAAAAGAATGAAAATAAAGCCTTCAACCTTACTGATATTTTTAGCCGCAGCAATATTTGTCATAGTCATCCCGAATACCAATGAAGGCTACTCAATGATGATTGTAAATCTGGGACTGATCTATGCAATTGCTACTTATGGTGTCTCTGTTATGCTTGGTATGGGCGGTCAGCTTTCCTTTGCAACCGTTTCGTTTATGGGCGTAGGCGCTTATATTACCGCCAATCTTTGCTCAGGCCGAAATGGCATTAACATGAATACTGCATTGGCGCTTGTTATTGCGCTGCTGGCTTCAGCACTGCTTGCATTTGGAGCCGGCCTGATCCTGTTTCGTCTGAAAGGCACCTACTTTACCTTTGCCACTATTGGTTTGGTGCAGGTATCCTGGTCCTTTTACCTGAGCTATAAGCCTCTTTTCGGCGGACCGGACGGTATTTCAAATATTTCAACACTGAATTTGTTTGGCTTTAGCCCTAAAAATTATAATGATTGGTTTTATATACTGGCCGCTTTTGTCCTGGTTATCGCATTCCTTGTAGAAAGAGTCCGCCGCAGCCAGCTGGGCCGATCTCTTGCAGCAATCCGCGATAATGAGATAGCAGCCCAAACTTTGGGTATAAATGTATATATGACAAAAGTCGTCGCATTCACCATAGCCGGTGTTCTCGCAGCGGTTGCAGGATCTCTCTATGCGATGCATAGCCAGTTTGTTTCCTCTGATATGTTCACTTACGAGCGCGCCACCACTTACATCATTATGGCAATGCTTGGCGGTGTCAATAATACAGCCGGTATTTTCGTAGGCTCGGTACTGGTTACCATGCTCCCTGAATGGCTGAGATTCATGCAGCAATATTTGCAGCTTATCTATGGCATCGGTGTTATCCTGCTGATGGTATTCATGCCCATGGGACTTGCAGGCCTGGCATCCGGTTTTGCTAAGAGCTTAAAAAGAAAATTATATAGCAAGAAAAAAGTTACCGCAGGAAAGGAGGGGCCAAAACAATGAAACCAATTTTGAGACTGGACAAAGTATGCAAAAGGTTTGGCGGTGTTGTCGCAGCCGATGACGTAACCTTCTCGGTATTGCCCGGAGAGGTTCACGGACTGATCGGTCCTAACGGCGCGGGCAAAAGCACACTGATGAACCTTATCAGCGGTATATATACTCCTGATAGCGGTAAAATCTTCTTGGACGAGCAGGATATTTCCGATGTTCCTTCCCATATGCGGGCGCGCATGGGAATTGGCCGTACTTTCCAAACACCGCGTTTCCTGCAGCGTTCGAGCATCGAGGACAATTTGCTTTTAGGCACCGACCTGGCAAACCAGTTTGGATATCTAAAGAGCTATTTTGGCAAAAAAGGTTCTGATTTTGAGAAAGAGCTGAAGGAGCTCATGAAATTCGTTGATTTCACTTTCGATTGGGAGGATGATATCAGCGCGCTGGCCTATGGACAGAGAAAACAGCTGGAAATTGTCCGATCCATGCTCTCTCACCCGAAAGTCATGCTGGTCGACGAGCCTGCGGCAGGCCTCAACAATAAAGAAATTGATGACGTTATGGCACTCCTGAACTATGCCGCAAAAGAGCGCGGAATAGGCATACTGCTCATCGAGCACTCAATGGATATGATTATGAATATATGTGAAGATATCGTTGTATTGTCATTTGGTAAGGTTATCGGAACAGGCTGCCCTGCCGAGGTATCTTCAAATGAAGCGGTTATAGAGGCTTATTTGGGGAGGGATGTTAATGCTTAAGATTACAGATTTACATGCATATTATGGGCCCATTGAAGCCCTCAAGGGCATAAACGTCCATGTGGAAGCAGGAAAAATAACCTGTCTCATCGGGAGCAACGGCGCGGGCAAGACGACACTGCTCAATGCCATCTCGGGTACTATCAAACGTACCGGCTCTATCATCGTCGAGGGCAAGGGCGAGATCATCGACAAGCATTCCCGTTTTATTGCCCGCCGGGGAATCATCCACGTACCGGAAGGACGCCATATTTTCCCGGGACTCACTGTCCGTGAAAACCTGGAGACCGGAACGGTCAACTGGCATGGATTTTTTGGCAGACAGCCCTATGATAAAGAGCTGAAAGAGGTCTATAAACTGTTCCCCCGTTTGGAAGAAAGAAAGAACCAGCTTGGCTGGAGCCTTTCAGGCGGTGAGCAGCAGATGTTGGCCATCGGCCGCGCAATGATGGCCAGGCCTGCAGTTCTGATGCTGGATGAGCCCTCTATGGGACTTGCACCCCTTGTGGTACAGGAACTGTTTGAAAAGATCGTAGAGATTAATAAACAACAGGGGATTCCTATTTTGCTGGTTGAGCAGAATGCTCGCCTGGCTCTGGAAATTTCTCACTATGCCTATATAATAGATGGTGGAAGTGTCAAACTGGAGGGTTCCTCCTCTGAACTAAAGAATGATCCAAGAGTTATTGAAGCATATCTTGGTAAATTTGCAAAAAAAAATTAATTAATAAAAAGGAGAGATGAATCATGGCAAAAATAATTGTTTTGGACGGGTATACCGAAAATCCGGGAGACCTTTCCTGGAGCGGATTGGAAGCATTGGGAGAGCTGAAGGTTTATGACAGAACTCCCGCAGACCAGATTGTTTCCAGAATCGGAGATGCTGACTATATCTATACCAACAAGACACCCATTACAAGAGAGACTTTGAACGCCTGCCCGAACGTTAAATTTATCGGTGTTTTAGCAACCGGATACAACATTATCGATGTAGAGGCAGCAAAAGAGAAAGGCATCGCCGTAACCAATATTCCGACTTACGGAACCACTGCGGTTGCCCAGATGGTATTTGCATTGCTTTTAGAAATCTGCCATCATGTAGGGCATCATAATAACGCTGTTAAGGCCGGCAGATGGACAACCAATGCGGACTGGTGTTTCTGGGATTTCCCGCTTATTGAGCTTGCCGGCAAAACAATGGGTATCATCGGTTTCGGACGTATCGGCCAGAATACCGCTAAGATCGCAGTTGCTTTGGGCATGAAGGTGCTTGCATTTGACGAGTATCCCAATAAATCCCTGGAGACAGACAATATTAAAGTTGTAGGACTGGATGAGGTTCTTGCAAAATCCGATGTTATTTCTCTCCACTGTCCGCTGTTCCCCTCAACACAGGGCATGATCAATAAGAACAGCATTGCAAAGATGAAGGATGGCGTTATTATCATCAACACCTCACGCGGACCTCTGGTTGTAGAGGAAGACCTGAAGGCTGCTCTTGATTCAGGAAAGGTTTATGCAGCAGGACTGGACGTTGTTTCCACCGAGCCTATCAAGGCTGATAATGTTCTTCTGAAAGCCGAAAACTGCATCCTCACCCCGCACATTGCATGGGCCCCCAAGGAATCACGCCAGCGTCTGATGGATATTGCAGTGGACAACTTAAAGCAGTTCATTGGCGGAAACCCTGTGAATGTTGTGAATAAATAAATTGAAATCAAATAAATTGTCGGAAGGGAGAAGTTATTATGGTAGAGTCGATGAAAAAATTTATGAAGGTCGGACTGATTCATTTCATGGCATATCCCAATACCATGAAAGGTGAAGGCCCCATTGAGGAGACTGTAAAGAAAATTTGCACAGATAGCTATTTTGATGCAATTGAAGTAACCTGGATAAAGGATCCGGCAGTTCGGACAAAGATTAAAAAGCTCATTGAGACCTCTCATATGACAGTAGCTTATGGCGGGCAGCCCAGGATGCTGACCACCGGCAGAAATATTAACGATCTTGACGAGAAAAAGCGCCTCGAAGCATTGGCCAGCCTGAAGGAAGGCATTGATGAGGCCTATGAGATCGGTGCTGTGGGATTCGGTTTCCTTTCAGGAAAATACGAAGAGGCAACCAAAGAAAAGTCTTACCAGGCTCTGGTTAAATCCACCAGCGAGCTGTGCGAATACGCAAAATCCAAAGGGGATATGAAAGTAGCCCTGGAAGTATTCGATTATGATATTGACAAGAAGTCCATTATCGGACCTGTAGCCCTGGCTAAGAGATTTGCTGAAGAGATGAGAGCAAAATATGACAACTTCGGCCTGATGGTAGACCTTTCTCATATCCCCATGATCCATGAGACTATTGAGGAAAATCTTCTGCCCATCAAGGATTACATTATTCATGCACATATGGGCAACACCGTTATCAAGGATCCCAGCTGTGAAGCTTACGGCGATACTCATCCCCGTTTTGGTTTCCCCAACGGTGAGAATGATGTAGACGAGCTGGTTGAATACTTAAGAACACTTATAAAAATCGGATTTATCAGCGAGAAGAACAGGCCTATCGTAAGCTTTGAGGTGAAGCCTTGGGGCGACGAGGATCCCGATGTTGTTGTTGCAAACGCAAAAAGAACTTTGGATCTCGCATGGGCCAGAGTTTAAGAACTTTATTGGACTAATCTATCGGGAGGTAGCACACCTTTTAGGTGTAGAATGAATATGAAAGCATTAGTAAAATATGCTGCCGGACCCGGGAACATGGAAATCCGTGATATTCCCGAGCCTACTGCAGGAGCAGGAGAAATAAAGATTGAAGTAGCACAGGCAGGCATTTGCGGATCTGACTTACACATATACCATAGCGATATAGCAATTCCCGTCAGGCCGCCTGTTGTTACGGGGCATGAATTTTCCGGTAAGATTGCACAGATTGGCGAAGGCGTAACCGGTTTCGAAGTAGGGGACCGGGTCGTTAGTGAAACCGCGTATCATTACTGCGGTGTCTGCCATTTCTGCCGGGAGGGTTTCTACAATCTATGCGTAGAGCGTAAAACCCTGGGATACTGGTACAATGGTGTTTTCACCAATTATACAATCGTACCGGCCGAAAGAGTTCACAAAATCCCCGATAATGTTTCCGACACGGCTGCGGCTATGACCGAGCCCCTCGCATGCGTCTGTCATGCAATCTACGACCTGTGCAAAATTGTTCCGGGAGACCTGGTTCTTGTTTCGGGTCCCGGCGCTGTAGGGCTTATGGCTGCACAGGTAGCCAAGGCCCATGGTGCGACGGTTATAGTGAGCGGCACAAATGTCGATGGACCGCGTTTGGAGCTGGCAAAAAAACTGGGTGCGGATTATACCGTAAACATCCAGCAGCAGAGTCTTGCAGAGCTTGTTAATAAGCTTTCAGACAACTACGGTGTGGATGTGGTTCTGGAGTGCTCCGGATCGGCGCCGGGTATTGATGCGGCTCTTAACCTGATTAAGAAACGCGGATACTTTACACAGATCGGGCTGCCCGGCAGGAAGATCGAATTTGACATCGAGAAAGTTTGCTATAAGGAACTGCATTTCTCAGGTTCATTAGGATCACGCAATCACAGCTGGCGCAAAGCTCTGCAGTTGCTTGGCGAAGGCAAGGTTGAACTGGAACCTTTAGCCGATACCATACTCCCTCTAACCGAATGGCAGACAGCATTTGATCGCTTTGAAAAGAAAAAGGGCACGAAGTTTGTTCTTGTTCCTTCAAAGGATTAAAGCTGCAACAACAACCAATAGATGTTAAGTAATAGAGGAGGTCTATTATATGAGTTTAACCACGTCAAGAAAGAATGAGCTGAACGCATTATGCAACAAATTCAGAATAGATTTGATTGAACTGCTTCATTCCATTCAAACCGGACATCCGGGCGGATCACTGTCCGTATGTGAAATTTTGACTACCCTTTACTTTGAGAAAGCGAAGGTTGACCCCAAAAATCCAAAGTGGCCTGAGAGAGACCGTGTTGTACTTACAAAGGGGCACGCTGCTCCCATGCTGTACAGAGTTCTGGCTGAAAAAGGCTTCTTCCCTGTTGAAGAGATGAAGACTCTGCGCCAGCTCAATACAAGGCTGCAAGGACATCCCTGTGCCCTTGAAACACCCGGTGTGGAGCTTTCCACAGGACCTCTCGGCATGGGCCTGTCCGCATGTCTGGGAATGGCTATCGGGCTTAAGGCCGACCATATCGACTCCACCGTGTACGCTGTTATGGGCGACGGAGAGTTGAACGAAGGAACCTGCTGGGAAGCCTGCATGGCAGCTTCCAAGTTTAAGGCTGACAATTTAATCGCCATTGTTGACCGCAATCATGTCCAGCTTGACGGCACTTCCGATGAGATCATGCCTTTAGGCAACCTGGCAGAGAAATTCAAAGCTTTCGGCTTTGAGGTGTTCACCTGCAACGGTCATGATGTTGAAGCGCTCAGCGATACCATTGATCTGGCAAAGGCCGTAAAAGGCAAACCAGCCGTAATTCTGGCAGAAACCGTAAAAGGCAAAGGCGTTTCCTTCATGGAAGGCAAGAATACCTGGCACGGAAAGGCCATCAACGATGAAGAATGCAAACTGGCATTAGCAGAACTGAGAGGTGAAAAATAATGAGCAGAAGCCTTAGAGACGTATACGGAGATTCCCTCCTTAAATATGGTAAAGAGAATAAAAATGTATTTGCACTGGATGCCGATGTCTCCGGTTCGACCAAATCTGCTGTTTTCGGCAAGGAATGCCCGGACCGCTTCCTCAATGTGGGTATAGCGGAGGCCAATATGGTCGGTATGGCAGCAGGCCTTGCCACCACAGGCAAGATACCTTTTGTCAATACCTTTGCCGTATTCCTTACCTCTATTGGATTAATCGGCGCAAGATCCCTCAGTTCCTATTCCAAGCTGAATGTGAAATACATGGGTGCATACGGCGGTGTTTCCGACGCTTTTGACGGACCGAGCCATCACTCCCTGGAAGATATCGCAATCATGCGTACACTTCCTAATTTCCAGGTCTTTGTAGCATCTGACGAGTACCAGACCGACTGGCTTGTAAAGAATGCTATTGATGTGAATGCTCCTATGTACATCAGGCTGTCCAGAGATGCGACCAAAACGGTTTATACACCCGATACAAAATTCGAGACCGGTAAGGGTAAAGTAATTCGCGACGGCAAAGATGCCACCATTATTGCCTGCGGCGTTATGGTGGGCCAGGCTGTTGAAGCTGCCGAGGCGCTTGCTAAAAAAGGCATCGATGTAAGAGTTGTTGATATGTTCTGCATCAAGCCTATTGACAGAGAGCTCATCTTGGAATCAGCAGCAAAGACCGGCGCCATTGTAACGGCAGAAGAGCACAGCATTATCGGCGGTCTTGGCGGCGCAGTAGCTGAAGTTCTTACCTCCGGCGGCGCAAAGGCTGTACAGGAGTTTATCGGACTTCAGGACCAGCACGCTGAATGCGGACCGTATAATGCACTGCTGCAAAAATACGGATTGGATGTTTCTTCTATTGCAGCAGCTGTAGAAAAAGCAATTTCGAAGAAATGAGATGTTAACAATGAAAAAAGCAATATTTAGCGCGCCTTATAAGATAGACTTTCAGAATGTTGACATACCTTCCATCACACCTGATGAAGTGCTTCTTAGGATCATCAGCATCGGTGTATGCGGGTCGGATATTCAAATGTATCACGGCCTGCATAAATACATGACTTATCCCGTTGTACCCGGACATGAAGTCAGTGCCGTCGTGGAGAAGGTCGGAGCCAATGTAAAGGATTTCAAGGTTGGAGACCGGGTTACCGTTGAGCCGCAGATATACTGCGGAGAATGCTATCCGTGTACCATCGGGCGCTTCAATGTATGTGAGAATCTTAAAGTAAAGGGTGTGCATGCCGACGGCTTTGCCGCAGAATATGTGGCTACAGAGCCGAGCTATCTGCATCATTGCCCCGCTGACATGGATTTTGACAAGATCACACTGGTAGAACCCCTTGCAGTGGGTGTGGGCTCTGTAAAGCGCGCTCACTATAAAGGTGCAAATGTCGCAGTCATCGGAGCCGGCACCATTGGAAACCTGATTGCACAATCTGCGCAGGCTTTAGGTGCAGGCAAGGTTCTGGTCACTGACTTTTTGGACAGCAAGCTGGATTACGCGAAGGAATGCGGTATTGAGAACTGTGTCAATACAAAGGACATTGGCCTTGCCAAAGCCATTGAGAATACTTTTGGCAAGAGAAAAGCCGATGTCATCATAGATGCCGCGGCAACCAGGGGCTCCTTTATGTCGGCGCTGGACGCAAGCCGCCCAAGCTCCGAAATCGTCATAACCGGCAACTACAAACAGCCCATGGAGCTTGAGATTCCCCGTCTGCAGCGCAGAGAGGTCAATCTGATCGGCCACATGATGTATGTGCGCGAGGACTTTGCCGATGCGATCCGTTTCCTGGCTAAAGGAACAGTCAATACCAACGGCTTTGTTTCTCAGAGATTTGCCCTTAATGATTTTGATGCCGCTTTCAAGTTCATCGACGAACATCCCAATGATGTCATGAAAGCAGTCATCGATATTGGATCTCGGTAATGAATCTATAATTTCTTTATAAAAAAGAACCTGGTGAACATAAATGTTTGTCAGGTTCTTTTTTGCCCTAAGCATGGTGCCTGTAGAGTGAATATTTTACCAGATATTAAAACTGAAAGTTCTATATAGATCAACAGCGGTTTTCAACGGACTTGATAAGGCGCATAATGTCTTCCATTGTGCTTTGCAGGTCGGCCCTGCTGCGGGTCTTTGCAATGGAGAAGGGAACAGCTACGCGGTTAATGCTGAAAATAGCTGTTACGCCCATATCATAAGCGGCGACGGCATCGTCGGAGATATCTCCCACAACGGCATATACAGGAACATTCTGCTTCATTGCACGCCTTGAAACTCCGATTACAACCTTGCCCCGAAGGCTCTGGCTGTCTATTTTGCCTTCCCCGGTAAATATCGCGTCAGCACCCTGAATGATCCGGTCAAATCCAACGATATCCAATACCGTTTCAATACCGGATTTTAATGTTCCGCCCAGGAATGCAACGACTCCGGCACCAAAAGCTCCGGCAGCACCTGCACCGCTTAACTGGGAAACATTTTTATTGAGGCTGCGCTGTATGATCTTATCCAAATGCATCATCTGACTGTCCAGATCCTTTACCATTTCGGGATCCGCGCCCTTCTGGGGCCCGAAGATATGTGCGGCGCCGGTAAGACCGTGCATAGGATTTTCAATATCGCACATAGCGGTAATTTCACAGCCTTTTAAGAACTTTTCAGCTTCAGAAATGTCAATGGACGTGACCTGGCCAAGGGTCCCGCCTGTGGGAACAAAAGCCTTGCTATCCGAGTTGTAGAACTTAACGCCTAAAGCGCTGGCGCATCCGCAGCCTCCATCATTGGTGGAGCTGCCGCCAAGCCCGAGAATAATGCGCTTTGCTCCGTTTTCTACCGCATGGCGGATCAGTTCGCCGACACCGTAGGTGGTAGTCAGGCTGGGATTCAATCGATCACCGACCATGGGAAGTCCTGCTGCCGCAGCCATTTCAATTACCGACAGATCTCCAAAGCGCCCATAAAAGCTGTCCACTTCTTCCATATAGGGACCGTGAACCTTAACGGTAATCCGTTCGCCTTCCATGGCATGAAGAAAACACTCCACCGTACCCTCTCCGCCATCGGCCACCGGAAGTGAGATGGTTTCACAGGCGGGAAAAAATTTTTTAACTTTAGCCGATGCAAGCTCGCAGATATCAATGGAATCAAGAGAGCCTTTAAATGAATCGGGAATAATGACACACTTCTTCATGTTATTTCTCCTTTTATAGTATATTTGTCAATTCCAAAGCAAATCGTTTGGAAGCACCGTTTTCACTGTTTTAAACAAAGATGATAAAAGCAATAATATTATATCAGATCCCGGGGAAACTTTCATTAATATTGTTAATGAAATCTTCGATTCGCGCTGCCCCGTAATCCTGCTTTGCTGGCGTACTGAAACATCACTCTAATTACAAATTGAAGCCATGAAATAAATTGGGAAAACTTATTCAGGAAGCTCATAAAACTCCGGCCATAAGCGTAAATTATAATTTGCTGACCGAAATAGCTTTAAACGGGAGACAAATCATGATCCATGAACCGACCGAAAATGAAAAATTATCCGCCATCATGGTGATATTTGGGGGAACCGGTGATTTAACTCATAGAAAGCTCATGCCTGCCCTTTACAACCTGGTGGTTGATTCCCTTCTGCCCGGGCATTTTGCAATTGTTTCGGTGGGCAGAAGAGAATGGCACCATCAGCAGTATAGGGAAGAAGTGCTCCGCTCCCTTAATAAATATTCCAGAAATAAAACGGATCAGAAATACTGGGATAAGCTCAGCGAATTAATTTATTACTATCATTTTGATTTTACCGATTTGGACGGATACGCCAGGCTTAGAGAATACCCCTCTGGAGCAGCCAATTTATTGATAATATACAGATCTCCCTGTGTCCATGGGGCCGGTCAAAAGCTTTGAACTCTTAGCCAGGGACGGAAGAAGGTGGTGGGAAATATGATGGATGATCTGCCCATGAGAATTATGGATATTTCAATGGAGATCACAGAGCGGATGCCCGTATACGGGGGAAGGGAATATAAAAGGCCTGTTTTCAGGCAGGACAGGAATTTTGGCAAGGATCACGCCCCATGAACATTTAAGGCAAAAGGATATTTCTAAGAATGACTTTATTTTGCTCAAAACCAGGAATTCCTTTTTGGATATTTTAGAGGGCGCATTTGTTTATTTAGATCAAACAGGAGCACAATATCTAAAGGACAAAGGCATTAAGGGGGTCGGCAGATCGGGTCTAAAAATCCCAGAGCTTTAAAAAATCTGTGATTTAAATCACAGATTGCAGCGCTTGTTTCTGGTAAGGTATAATAGATTTAATATCGTTGCCAGGTGAAAATATCTGAATAAAATACAATCAGGAGGCTAATTATGGCGATAACAAAGGAAATGACAATTGGAGAAGTACTCAGAGCAAACCCGAAGGCCGCTCAAATTCTGATGAGCTTCGGCATGGGTTGTATCGGCTGTCCGTCTGCCCAGGCAGAGTCATTGGAAGAGGCATCCGAAGTTCACGGCATGGACGTGGAAGAGCTTGTTAAGGCATTGAATGCATAATCTCCAATACACGAAATGAGATTTCGAAAAGGGCTTGGATATGAAACTACGGTTTGGTATCCGGGCTTTTTTTATTACGAAGTAACAAGGTCCCCGGGTCCCGTTCGAAATCTTCAGTTCGTAATTAAGCGCCATGAGTAATGTTTTGTGCGCCCTCAGAAAAATCCGTCCGGGATTTTATTCGGTAGCTCCGCAATCCTGCTCCGCTTACGCACTAAAACATCACTCTGCCGCTTTTTAAAATCTCTGATTTTGTTAACGGGTGAGGTTATTATTGCTCAAAAGAGGTTGCTTTCCAAAGTTTGGGGAATACTTAGTAATATCTGGACGAATGGACCGGGTATAAATTTGAGGATTCTGTCGGACAGCCTGGGGAAACCATAGGGGAGAGGGGCTTTTGACTTTTGAATTCAGGTAGTGTATACTCAAGTAAGAGCTTATCATGATCTCCTCAAATAAGCATGGCGTAAGCTTGCCATGGCTTTCATACATACATTTGCCTTAATTCTTTATTAGTATCACTCTTTTTGCAGGGATAAATTAAAGCGAATGAGAGTATGTATGCTAGAAGGAGCGGTTGTTTTATGTTCAGAATAGGGGATAAAATTGTCTATCCTATGCATGGCGCTGGCATCATTGAATCAATTGAAGAACGCGAAATTCTGGGTGAACGAAAACGTTATTACGTGATGAAGATGCCTTTGGGGGACATGAAAGTCATGATCCCTATCAATAATGTGGATGGAATTGGCATTCGAGGCATCATTGACAAGAATGATGCAGATCGAGTGTTTAAATCTCTCCAGTGTAAATCCTGCGAGCAGTCATCCAATTGGAATAAAAGATACCGGGAAAATATGATTAAAATTAAAAGCGGCAATATATTTGAAGTGGCAGAAGTGGTGAAAACCCTTATATTAAGGGAAAGAAGCAAGGGCCTCTCTACAGGCGAAAGGAAAATGCTGAGCAGTGCAAAGCAAATTCTGATCAGTGAATTGGTATTGGCCGAAAACATGAACCCTATGGATGTTGAGGATTTGATTAATGTTCATATAACAACCTAAATGCCACATTCAAAGGGAGATTGGAACATATGCTGGATAAGATATTGAGATATGCTTTTGGGCTTACAGGAGGCCTGACGGGCCTGACTTTAGTTCGCTTTTTACTGATTCAAAACGGAATGACCGAATATCTTACCACCATCCAGGGGATTGGGCTTATTGTCCTGGTCTCTATTATTTTTGGCGTCGTCATGTTCATTATCGGAGACAGAATTATCCGCTTTACTTTCCACTCCATTGAAAAGGTTGAGAACACCATTCAAACCATTACCATATATGAACTGCTGATGGGGGTCGGAGGATTAATAGCGGGGCTTACCATTGCAAATCTTATTTCAATTCCCATTGTAAAAATTGATGTGGTGGGGGTACCCATTTCTTTTATTATCAACGTTCTTTTTGGTATTTGCGGAATTTATTTCGCTTTGATTAAGAAAAATGACATCAGTGCGCTCAGAACAAGGGGCAGATTGCCCAAAACCACTAAGCTTTTGGATACGAGCGCAATTATTGACGGGCGCATTCTGGACTTGAGCCGGACGGGCTTTTTGGAGGGGGAACTGGTGGTTCCGGGCTTTGTGTTAGAGGAGCTCCGGCATCTGGCAGACTCGGCGGACGACATTGTCAGATCTAAGGGTCGGCGCGGCCTTGATGTGCTCAATATGCTGAAAAATGACGGCAAATTTCCTATCGCCATCGACAAGTCCGACAGGAACAATCAGATCGAAGTCGATGAACAACTGCTTACAAGGGCTAAGGAAATGGACGCCAAAATTATTACCAATGACTACAACCTGGGCAAAGTAGCGGCCATCCGCGGTATAGAAGTGCTGAATATCAATGACCTTGCCAATTCCATGAAACCGGTGGCCGTATCGGGTGAAGAAATGACCATCCGGATCGTCAAGGAAGGAAAGGAAAACGGCCAGGGGGTGGGATATCTGGAAGACGGCACCATGGTTGTGGTAGAATCAGCCTGCAAATTTAAAGGCCAGTGTATCGACGCGGTTGTCACCAGTGTCCTTCAAACCTCGGCGGGCCGTATGGTATTTGCTAAATTTAAGGCCATCAAGCCTCCGGTCCCCATAGCGGGCGTCGGAGAAAAAGCTTGAGTGAGCCTATATCGATTTATACAGGTGTCAATAGCAGGAGAAATGAATATATGAAGAAAAATGCAGGCGCCGTAGGCGCCATTATTGTTGCCGCCGGCAGGGGGAACCGGATGGGTCTGGGGTATAATAAAGTTCTTGCCTCCCTTTCGGGCAGGCCGGTCATTGAATGGACCATAAAACACTTTGCGGATTCAGGGCTCATCAAAAATTTGGTTTTGGTTATAAGTCCTGAGGATGAGGATATAATGGGCCGGATCTGTGCGCCGTTTACGGACCGGATGAAGCTGACCCTGGCCTTTGGCGGCGAGGACCGGCAGGATTCGGTGTACCAGGGGCTGAAAGCACTTCATGAAGAAATTGGCTTGGTTTTGATACACGACGGTGCAAGGCCCTTTATTGACAGGGAACTCATCCTCCGAAGCATTGAAAATGCACAAAAGTACGGAGCGGCCTGTGCCGGAATGCCGGTAAAGGATACCATTAAAATGGTGGACATGGGAAATTTTATTTGCTCGACCCCTGAAAGAGGGCTTTTGTGGAGCGCCCAGACGCCGCAGGCTTTTAAAAAAGAGATTATCCTGGAGTCTTATGATCGGGCGTACCAGGAAGGAATCCGGAGCACAGATGATGCCGGCCTTGCTGAAGCCGCAGGTTTTCAGGTTATTATGTTTGAAGGAAGCTACAAAAATATAAAGCTTACATCGGCAGAAGATTTAATTATAGCCGAATCCATCATAAAAAAGTTATAAAAACTGTTTCCCTTGGTTATAAATTTGGTATAATATATAAAATAACTTTTGTTCAAAATTAAATAATTGGGCAAAGTTCACAAATCGGCAAGGCTCGATTTGTAAAATTTAACCGATAAGGGGGAATTGATATGAAAGACTACAATTGTGAAAATATCCGCAATGTATGTCTGCTGGGCCATGGCAATGCGGGCAAGACAACGCTCGCCGAAGCTATGCTGTTTATGACAGGAGCGACCGACCGTTTTGGCAGCGTTGTCGACGGAAACACGGTAATGGACTATGATCATGAAGAAATCAAAAGAAAATTTTCAATCTCTACCTCACTTGCTCCGGTTGAATGGAATGACATAAAAATTAATATTATCGACACTCCCGGTTACCTGGATTTTGTGGGAGAAAAGCTTGAAGGAGTCAGTGTAGCTGACGGTGCTATCATTCTGGTTGGCGCAAAAGACGGTCTCCAAGTTGGTACTGAGAAGGCATGGGCTGCAGTAAATGAGAAAAAAATTCCCAGAATGTTTTTTATCAGTAAACTTGATGAAGAAAACTCAGACTTTTCAAAAGTCTTTGATCAATTAAAAAATAAATTCGGAAATTGCGTTGTTGCACTTCAAGTTCCTATTATAGAAAATGGCCAGTTAAAGGGCATTGTTGATATTCCCAAAATGAAAGCTATTTATTTTAATGGCAAAGATTGTGTTGAGGGCCAGATACCCGAAAATATGCTGAGCCAAATCGAGACTTATAAGGAAGGTATAGCAGAAGTGGTTGCCGAGACCGATGAGGAACTGATGGAGAAATATTTCGGCGGTGAACATTTTACCGACGAGGAAATCCGGAAGGGCATCAAGCTCGGTGCATCAAACGGCGATATCGCTCCCGTGCTCTGCGGTTCATCGGTACAGAAAGCAGGCGTACGTCTGCTGATGGAATCCATCATAAAATTCATGCCGGCTCATTGCGAAAAAACAAAGGTAAAAGTTCTGGACAGCGCTACTCGTGAGCCGATTGAAATTTCGATAGATGAAAAGCAACCTATAGTTCAGGTCTTTAAAACCATTGCTGATCCATTTGTTGGTAAAATATCTTTCTTAAAAGTAATTTCCGGCACCATGACTGCTGATAGCATACTTTATAATGTGAATAAGGAAAAACCCGAAAAGATCAGCGCTATTTTTGCCATGAGGGGCAAGCAGCAGATAAATCTCTCCAAATTAGTATGCGGAGATATTGGTGCTGTGGCAAAACTAACTGTGACTGGTACCAACGATACCCTATGCTCGAAGGAAAAACCAGTTCTGATGGAGCCCATCCAATTTCCGGAACCCATGCTGGGTATGGCAATTATGCCGAAAGCGAAGGGCGATGAGGATAAAATCGGTTCGGGTCTTAACAGGCTTCTGGAAGAGGATCCGACATTTAAAATGTATCTTCATCCCGAAACTAAGCAGACCTTAATCTATGGTACAGGCGACCAGCATCTGGATGTCATTATAAGCAAGCTTAAAAATAAGTTTAAGGTTGAGGTCGAATTGGTCGATCCTATCGTACCTTATCGTGAAACCATTAAAAAGAAGGTTAAGGTGGAAGGAAAGCACAAAAAACAGAGCGGCGGCCATGGCCAATTCGGAGATGTATGGGTTGAATTCGAGCCGGGTCCCACAGAGGATCTGACCTTTGAAGAGAAAGTTTTTGGCGGTGCTGTTCCAAAACAATATTTCCCGGCTGTTGAAAAAGGTTTGAGGGAAAGCATGCAAAAAGGCGTTCTGGCCGGTTACCCGGTGGTTCATTTGAAGGCAACCTTGGTGGATGGCAAATACCATGATGTAGACTCCTCTGAAATGGCCTTTAAAATTGCTGCCAGCCTGGCCTATAAGGAAGGTATGAGGCAGGCAGGCCCCGTTATTTTAGAGCCGATCTGCCACGTTGAAGTTCATGTGCCCGACGATTATATGGGTGATATTATCGGAGATCTCAATAAACGCCGCGGCCGTGTTCTTGGAATGAATCCCCAGGAGCATGGTGTTCAGCAGGTTGTGGCTGAGGTTCCCCAGGCGGAAATGTTCCGCTACGCAACGGATCTTCGTTCTATTACCCAGGGCAGGGGCTGGTTTGCCATGAATTTTGAGCGCTATGAAGAAGCTCCTCCCATGGTGGCCGATAAGGTTATCGCCGAGGCCAAGGCTAGAACAGAGGGCAATGCTGAGTAAAATACTTAAAACTGCATAAGCTATATGCACTTGTCCCCCTGATGGCGTTACCAGAACGGTCAGGGGGATTGTTTTCTTCAATTTGCAATTTAGTCGTGATGTGCCAAAAACATCACTCATGGCACTAATTATGAATTGAATTTAGAATTGCCGACTCTTGAAATATAAATTGGAATAGTTTATAATAGTCAAAGAAAGTCAAAGTTGGTTAGTAAAAAATGAGGTGATACCATGGCAAGACTCAGCGATATTATTGAATCCTTTCTAAAAACACTGATAAATGAGGAAGAAGGCGCTGTGGAAATACAGAGGAACGAGCTTGCCAGCAAGTTTAACTGTGTTCCGTCACAGATCAATTATGTGATTTCCACACGTTTTACAACCGATAAAGGTTATTATGTGGAAAGCCGGCGCGGCGGCGGGGGATATATCAGTATAAAAAGGCTGAAAACGGGATGCGCAGGAGATTATTTGATGCATATCATTACTTCGGTGGGGGATAAAATTTCCCAGCATACCTGCGAGATATTTATTCATAACTTCGTGGATTATAATATTATAGAAGACCGCGAAGCCATGCTCATGAAGGCGGCTACCTCCGACAGGGCTTTCATGGAGGTTCCCATAGATAAACGGGATGAAGTGAGAGCCGCCATATTGAAGAATATGCTCATGAGCCTGACGGTGATATAACGGAGGTGGTATCTGTGCCGCTTTGTGCAATTTGTAAACAAAGGGAAGCGACTGTCTACCTTACACAGATCATTAACGGTAAAAAAACGGAGATGGCTATATGCGGCCATTGTGCCGGTGCAAATGCAATCAAGATCGATATCAACTCACTGTTGACAGGGCTGCTGGGCTTTAGCCAGCAACCCGAGAAAGCTCCCGAAAATGTATTGAAATGCGATCAATGCGGCATGACGGCAGAGGAGTTTAATAATACGGGTAAAATGGGCTGTGCCAGGTGCTATGAGGTCTTTTTCGGGCCGATGCAGGACTTGCTGACCCGGATACATGGCAATACCAGTCACCGGGGAAAGGTTCCCAGGAAAATAGAGTATGAATTATCGGCGGAGGAACAGTTAAAACAGCTGAAGGAGGAGCTTCAGGAATGTATTCGTACTGAGGCTTATGAGCGGGCGGCTCAAATCCGGGATCGGATCAAATACCTGGAAAGTCAGGAAGGAGGCCAGCATCCGTGAACAAATGGTATATTGATATAGGACCGGATTCGGATGTGGTGGTATCCAGCAGGATACGTCTGGCGCGGAATTTTAAGGAATATCCGTTTCCCCAGAGAAGCCTTCCGGAGCAGCAGGAAAATGTCATCCGTGAAACATGTGACGCGCTTTTTTCAAATAACCCCAAGCTTCAGGACAGCTTTTCTTTAATGCGCTTCAAAGAACTATCACCCGTTGAAAAACAGGTTTTGGTGGAAAAGCATCTGGTCAGCAAGGAACTTGCGGAGAGCAGCCTTGAAGTGGGAGCCCTTATCAGCAAAGACGAGCAGATCAGCATTATGTTCAATGAAGAGGATCATTTGAGAATACAGTGTCTGGCCTCGGGCATGCAGCTGGAGAAAGCCTTTGATATATGCAATTATCTTGACAATCTTATTTCCGAAAAAATTGAATATGCTTTTAACGACACCATTGGATATCTGACCAGCTGCCCTACCAACGTGGGGACGGCAATTCGGGTATCTCTGCAGCTTCACCTGCCCGCCCTTACCATGACGGGATATATTCGTTCCATACTGGAATCCTGCGGCAAGCTGGGACTTGCTGTCAGAGGCCTCTATGGCGAAAATACGGAGGCTTCCGGTAATATGTACCAGATCTCTAACCAGATCACCCTTGGCAAAAGTGAAAATGACATTGTTATGAGCATCAAGAGCATCAGCTATCAAATTATAGAACAGGAGAGGCTTTTGCGGACCAAGCTCCTGAGTAAGAGCGGAAACGTGCTGGAAGACCGTATTATGCGTTCCTATGGCATACTGCGGTATTGCCGGAACCTTTCCTCGGATGAGGCCCTTCAAAAACTCTCGGATGTTCGTTTGGGAATCGATTTGGGACTCATTACCGGACTGACGGAGATTGATATCAATGAAATGATATTGGGCATACAGCCCGGCAGCCTGCAAAAAACAGCCGGGAAATTATTGAATCAGGAAGAACGGGATTATTTGAGAGCAAACTATGTGAGAAAACATATTGAAGATAAATCAGAAGATAAGGGTAAAGAATAAGAGGATATTCCATTAAAGAAGAGGTGAAAACTATGATATATGCAAAATTTACAAAAAAAGCAGAAACTGCGCTGATGTATGCCAGGGAATGCGCCATGGCGTTTAGACAGCCATATATTGGAACAGAACATATCTTATGGGGGTTGGCCAAGGAAGGTACCGGCATTGCCGCCAGCGTTCTGAAGACTGCCGGTATTAACGAAGAACGTATCAGTCAGAAAATTATGGAGCTCATTGGCTCCGGGGACGACTCGGGCCAAAGCTTATCCTATACGCCCAGAACCAAGCGGGTTTTGGAGCTCAGCTATACGGAAGCCAGAAGGATGGGACAGAATTTCATTGGCACCGAACATATCTTAATCGGTATCATGCGCGAAGGCGAGAGTGTGGCCATAAAAATTCTTATTGACCTGGGCATTGACATCCGCAAGCTTTATGAAAATATCATATCAATGCTGAGTGAGGATACACCGTCGGCGGTGGCTCAGAACAAGCCGGGTGTCACAGATGTCGATACCCCTACACTGGACCAGTTCGGCAGAGATTTAACTTCCATGGTTCGTGACGGCAAGGTGGACCCTGTCATCGGGCGGGATAAGGAAATTGAACGGGTGATTCAGATATTGAGCAGAAGGACCAAGAACAATCCCTGCCTGATTGGTGAACCCGGCGTCGGGAAAACCGCCATATGCGAGGGGCTGGCCCAGAAGATCGTGGAGGGAAATGTGCCCGAAACCTTAAAGGACAAGCGCGTTGTCACATTGGATCTGTCCTCAATGGTTGCCGGGGCCAAGTACCGCGGAGAATTTGAGGACCGCCTTAAAAAATCAATAGAGGAAATCCGCAATGCGGGAAATGTCATTCTCTTTATTGACGAGCTGCACACCATAGTCGGTGCCGGCGCGGCTGAAGGAGCCATTGACGCGGCAAATATCTTAAAGCCCCTTCTTGCGCGGGGAGAAATTCAGATTATCGGCGCTACCACTCTGGACGAATACCGAAAGCATATAGAAAAGGATGCTGCTCTGGAGCGCAGGTTCCAGCCCATTACCGTGGGTGAGCCCACCCAGGAGGAAGCCATCGAGATATTAAAAGGGATCCGGGACAAATATGAGGCTCACCATAAGGTCAAAATTACCGACAAAGCTCTGGAGGCAGCCGTAAAAATGTCTTCACGCTATATCAGCGACCGGTTTCTGCCCGATAAGGCCATCGACTTAATTGACGAAGCCTCCAGCCGGGTGCGGCTGAAATGCTTTACCGCGCCGTCGGATCTGAAGGATTTAGAGCGCAGCCTTGAAGACCTTCACAAAATGAAGGAGGACGCCATTGCCGATCAGAATTTTGAAAAGGCTGCAAGCATCCGGGACGAGGAAAATAAGCTGAAGGAAGAGCTCAATTCCAAAAAAGAAGCCTGGCAGATGGAAAATTCCAAGAACACCCAGACGGTTACCGAAGAGGAGATTGCCGCTATCATCGGAGCCTGGACGGGCATTCCTGTCAATCGCCTGGCCCAGGAGGAAACCGAGCGCTTAAAGAATCTGGAATCTGTGCTCCATAACCGGGTAATCGGCCAGGCAGACGCCGTTCAGGCCGTCTCGAGAGCCATCCGGAGAGGCCGCGTGGGCCTTAAGGATCCTAAGCGTCCCGTCGGCTCATTCATTTTCTCGGGGCCTACCGGCGTAGGAAAGACAGAGCTTTCCAAAGCGCTGGCTGAAGCCTTATTTGGTGATGACAGTCTTTTGATCCGCATTGATATGTCGGAATATATGGAAAAACACAGTGTCTCCAGATTGGTTGGTTCACCTCCCGGATACGTAGGGTATGAGGAGGGCGGCCAACTTACTGAGAAGGTCAGAAGGAAACCCTATTCCGTCATACTTTTTGATGAAATAGAGAAGGCTCATCCCGATGTATTCAACATGCTTCTGCAGATTCTGGACGATGGCAGGCTGACCGATTCCACAGGACGCACGGTAGATTTTAAAAATACAGTCATCATTATGACATCCAATGTGGGCGCCCGCGAAATTACGGAGCCAAAACGTCTGGGATTCGGTTCAATGGAGGAAAATGCGGCACGGGACTATGAAGATATGAAAAAGAATGTCATGTCTGAGCTGAAGAAAACTTTCCGGCCCGAATTTCTTAACCGTGTGGATGATATTATTGTCTTCCATCCGCTGAGCAGAGGGGAAATCAAGAAAATTGCCGCCCTTATGTTGAATGAAACCTCGAAACGTCTGGAACAGACCGGTATAAAGGTCTCCTTTACCGATGAGGTTGCGGATTCCATGGCCGAAAAAGGATATGACAAAACCTTCGGAGCACGTCCGTTAAAGCGGACCATTCAGGAGCAGATTGAGGATAAACTGGCAGAAGCCATTTTGGATGGCCGGGTCGGGGAAGGGGATTCTATCACGGTTTCCTTCTCGGACGGTCAAATAGCGATCGGGCAGGGACTGGCCCAGCAGCCGTCCCTTGACAATGTTCCCTGATAATTTGAAAAAGTGGGACGGCGAATGAAATAGAGAGAGAAAACGAGAAAGAAAGAGCAAATAAGTGAGCTAGCGAGATGTATTTTGAATTTAACGGAAATTAATCTTGACACCAACTGAATATCTGTATTAGAATTAATAACGCCGCAAGCTGCGGCGTTGTTTTTGTTTAATGGGAAGGTTTTCGGGAATAATCCCGTAACGCATATTTTAAAGGGAGGTTACCTCATGAAGACATTTATGCCTAAGGCACAAGAAGTCGATAGAAAATGGTATGTTGTTGACGTTGAGGGCAAAGTTCTCGGCCGTGCTGCAAGTGAAGTTGCAAAGATTTTAAGCGGCAAGAACAAGCCCATATATACACCCCACGTTGACACCGGCGATTTTGTTATCGTCCTGAACGCAGACAAAATCGTATTAACAGGTAAGAAACTGGACAAGAAAGTTTACAGGCATCACACCGGCTGGATTGGACATCTGAAGGAAAAAACAGCCAGAAGATACCTTGAAACTCAGCCTGAAAGAGTATTTGAGCTAGCTGTGAAGAGAATGCTTCCAAGCACCAAGCTGGGGCGTGCAATGTTCAAAAAACTGAAGGTTTATGCAGGCAGTAAGCATGAGCACCAGGCTCAAAAGCCCGAAGTGCTTGAGCTTAACATTTAATTGAGGGGAGGATATAAAAATGGCAAAAGTACAGTTTTATGGTACAGGAAGAAGAAAGAAATCCGTTGCAAGGTGCAGACTCGTACCCGGAAACGGTAATATCATTATAAATGACAGGCCTATTGACGAATATTTCGGTCTTGAAACCCTCAAGGTTATCTGCAGACAGCCTCTTGTTTTGACAGAGACCATCGGCAAGTTCAATGCTGTTGTTACTGTCAGAGGGGGCGGCTTTACCGGCCAGGCGGGCGCAATCCGCCATGGTATAGCCAGAGCATTGCTGCAGGTGGAGGACACCTTCAGATCACCGCTGAAGAAGGCAGGCTTCTTGACCCGTGATCCAAGAATGAAGGAAAGAAAGAAGTACGGCTTAAAGGGCGCTCGCCGTGCACCGCAGTTCAGTAAGAGATAATTGCTGGAAAAGCCAGGCCCGGCATATCCGGAATTACAATTATTGCAGTCAACGACCGTCAGGGATGTTTCATCCCTGGCGGTTTTTTTCAAGCCTAAAGCGGCGCTTCCAAAATCCTTAATTTGTAAATTAGTGCCGGAGCGTCATAAGTGATGTTTCAGTACGTCAGCGGAGCAGGATTGCGGAGCTACCGAATAAAATCCCGGACGGATTTTCTTGGGGGCGTATGAAACATCACTCATGGCGCTAAATTACGAATTCAAAATAAGAACCCCACCCATCAACGCAATCAAAGATTGCTGGTGGGACCCGGGAACCTTGTTATTTCATAATAAAAGAGGGTGTGGCAAAATAAGGCAAAAAATTCACTTGAAATTCGTACATATGTTCGATATAATTACTTAGATTAGTTGTATAAAATGAAGGCAACAATATAAAATTGAATCAGCCGACAGAAGGATCAACGATGAAAATGAAAGACAAAATTTATATAAAAGGCGCATGTGAACACAATCTCAAGAATATCGACGTGGAAATACCCAGGGACAAGCTGGTTGTTATAACGGGCCTGAGCGGTTCGGGAAAATCTTCGCTGGCTTTTGACACGATTTATGCGGAAGGGCAGAGGCGTTATGTAGAATCCCTTTCTTCCTATGCCCGCATGTTCCTCGGCCTGATGGAGAAGCCCGCGGTGGATTATATAGAAGGGCTCTCTCCCGCAATATCCATAGACCAAAAGACCACCAGCCGGAATCCCCGGTCCACAGTGGGTACCGTGACAGAAATACATGACTATTTGAGGCTGCTCTATGCGCGGATTGGCTTGCCTCATTGTCCCAACTGCGGCAAGCCCATTACTCAGCAGTCCATCGACCAGATGGTGGATGCCGTTATGGCCCTTGAGGAAGGCACCCGGATTCAGGTGCTGGCACCGGTTGTACGAGGCCGCAAGGGCGAATACACAAAGCTGATCCAGGATGCCAAGAAAAACGGTTATGTCCGTGTTCGTGTCGACGGAGAGGTCATGGACATCAATGAAGAAATCAAGTTGGATAAAAAGAAAAAGCATACCATCGAGATTGTGGTGGACCGCCTTATTATCCGGCCCGGCATTCAAAAGCGGCTTACAGATTCCATTGAAACCAGCCTAAACCTGTCGGGAGGCATTTTGGTTATTGATGTTATAGGCAAAAGGGAAATGCTTTTTTCGCAAAATTACGCCTGTACCGATTGTGGTATCAGTATCGAAGAACTGACGCCCAGGATGTTTTCCTTTAATAACCCTTATGGGGCATGCCCAACCTGTACCGGCCTGGGTGTGCTTTTAAAGATTGACCCTGATCTGGTTATTCCGGATAAAACAAAATCCCTGGCAGACGGCGCTATTTCCACGGGAGGCTTTAACTTCTCCAATGAGGAGGCTTACGGGCGGATGTATTTGGACGCCCTGGCCCGGCATTATAATTTTGATATCAATACCCCTGTGGAAGAGCTCCCGGAGGAGGCTTTGGACAAGGTGCTCTATGGCACCCACGGCGAAAAAATCAAGGTAGAGTATGATAATAATCATGGGAAGGGTACGTTTCTGAGCTCTTTTGAAGGCGTCGTCAACAGTATGGAACGCCGTTACCTCGAGACCAAGTCCAATACCATGAAAGAATATTATGAGTCCTTTATGAGTGATAATCTTTGCTCCGAATGCGAAGGAAAACGCCTGAAAAAGGAAAGCCTCGCCGTCACCGTTGGCGGCAAGAATATTTATGAAGTCAGCTGCCTGCCGGTAAGCGATTGCTTAGCGTTTTTTAATGAGCTGAAGCTTAGTGAGCGGGACATCCTTATTGCCCAGCAGGTGCTGAAGGAAATCAGGGCCCGGCTGCAATTCCTGGCAGATGTGGGGCTGGGGTATCTGACCCTTCAACGGAGCGCGGGCACTCTTTCGGGCGGAGAAGCTCAGAGGATACGCCTGGCTACTCAGATCGGTTCCGGGCTCATGGGTGTGCTTTATATCTTGGATGAGCCCAGCATAGGCCTCCATCAACGGGATAACGCGCGGCTTTTGGAGACACTGAAGCGCTTGAGAGATTTAGGAAACACCCTGTTGGTTGTGGAGCATGATGAAGAGACCATGTATGCGGCTGATTATATTATTGACATGGGACCCGGAGCAGGGGAGCACGGGGGCAATATCATAGCTCAGGGAACAGTCGATGAGATCAAGGCCAATCCCGATTCTATCACAGGGCAATATTTAAGCGGCACAAAGAAAATCGAAGTGCCTAAAACAAGGCGGACCGGCGATGGCCGAATATTGAGAATTCTGGGCGCAAAACAAAACAACCTGAAGGATGTGGATGTGGATATCCCTCTAGGCATATTTACTTGTGTTACCGGCGTTTCGGGCTCGGGGAAAAGCTCTCTTGTCAATGAGATCCTTTATAAGAAGCTGGCGAACAAGCTGAACAGGGCCAAAACAAAACCGGGCCTGCACCGGGATATTCTCGGCCTTGAACATTTAGACAAGGTCATCAATATTGATCAGTCTCCCATAGGCAGAACCCCCAGATCGAACCCCGCAACCTATACGGGTGTGTTTGACATTATCCGGGGATTATTTGCCAATACGGTGGATGCCAAAATGAAGGGGTATGCCCCCGGGCGTTTCAGCTTTAATGTCAAAGGCGGCCGGTGTGAGGCGTGTACGGGGGACGGTATTCTCAAAATTGAGATGCATTTCCTGCCCGATGTATATGTGCCCTGTGAGGTCTGCAAGGGCAAGCGGTATAACCGGGAGACCCTGGATGTACGGTACAAGGGCAAGAATATTGCCGATGTCCTGGATATGACAGTGGAAAAAGCTCTGGAATTCTTTGAGAATATTCCAAGGATCCAGAGAAAGCTGCAAACCCTGGTGGATGTGGGACTGGGATATATCCGGCTAGGACAGCCCGCCACCACCCTTTCGGGCGGAGAGGCACAGCGCGTTAAGCTGGCAACCGAGCTTTCCAAGCGGGCTACGGGGCGTACCATGTATATTCTGGACGAGCCTACCACAGGGCTTCACATTGCCGATGTACACAAGCTGATCGAGGTTTTGCACAAGCTTGTGGAAGGCGGCAACAGCGTAGTGGTAATCGAACATAATTTGGATATTATTAAAACATCGGATTATATTATTGATTTAGGACCTGAAGGCGGCAACCAGGGGGGAGAGATTGTGGCAACCGGTACGCCGGAAGAGCTGGCAAAGGTAAAGGGCTCTTATACCGGACAGTTTCTGAAGAAGGTGCTGTGATTTGCGGATGTTGTTTAAAAAGATGATAATGTGTAAAATATAAGCAACAATATTTTAGGAGTGTAGAAAATGATACAAGTGAAAGACCAAATTTATTATTTGGGCCTCAGAGACTGGGAGCTTAAGAGTTTTCATGGCCATGAGCTTTCAACATATAACGGTTCGAGCTATAATTCATATCTGATCAAGGATGAGAAAACAGTGCTGGTCGATACCGTATGGAATCTCCATTCCGATATCTTTATGGATATTCTGGATACGGAAGTGGGAATCGACAATATTGACTATATCGTTATCAATCATGCCGAGCCGGACCATTCGGGATCTTTGGGGAGAATTATGGAAAGGCGGCCGGACCTACCGATTTATTGTTCGGTAAAGGGCGCGGATATCATCCGCAAACATTTTCACAAGGACTGGAATTTCAGAAAAGTGAAAACGGGGGATACCTTAAGCATCGGCCAGTGCGAGCTTGTCTTCGTGGATATGACCATGATCCATTGGCCCGACAGCATGATGACCTTTGCCAAAGGGCCCAATGTGCTCTTTTCCAATGATGCATTCGGCCAGCACTATGCAGGCGCTTCAATTTTCGAGGATGAGGCTGATGAATGTGTTGTTTGGCAGGAAGCCATCAAATATTTCGCCGGTATCCTTGCACCCATGACTCCCCTGATCAAGAAAAAAATAGCCGAGATCATGGAATTGAAGCTTCCCATTGAAATCATTGCACCCAGCCATGGTATGATCTGGAGAAAGAACCCCTTAAGAATTGTGGAGAAGTATGCCAAGTGGGCTGATAACTATGACGAAGGGTCTGTGGCGATAGTCTACGATACCATGTACAAAGCAACCAAAAAGATGGCTGAAGCGATAGCCAAGGGCCTGGAAACCAAGGGCGTGCTGTGTAAACTGTATAACAGCTCCTTATCGGATGTCAGCGATATTATCACAGAGATGTTTAAGGCAAAGGGAATCATAGTGGGAAGCTGCACCGTTAATAACGGTACCCTGCGTTCTATTGCCGGCGTCCTTGATGAAATCAGGGGGCATAAATTCAAAAATAAAGTGGGCGCCGCTTTCGGAAGCTATGGCTGGAGCGGAGAGGCACCCAAGAAAATACACAAGGAACTGGAAGAGGCCGGTATAAAGATGGTGGCGGAGCCCATCTCTTTCAAGTACCAGCCCGAAGAGAAAGAGCTGGAAGCATGCATTCAGTTCGGGCGCGACTTTGCAGATAAAATGAAATAGTGGTAGGCCGGGCACATGCCCGGCCCATATTATTCCGCCAGGTATCCTTTTAAAACGGCATCATCAATAAGGTTTGAAACAAATTCCCACAGTTTCGGCGAACCATTTTTTATAGGACTGTTCCGCTCAATGACCTGTGATTTTTTTATGCCGTGGTCTTTCCATGTACCGCCCTTATTGAGATAGTTCAGAAGAACCGGCTGGACTCTGTCAAGGGCAGCCGCGAATTTCGCTTCCGGCGTTTCCATGGCATCAAATTCCTCCCAAAGTCCCTTTAGTTCCTGGCCTTGATCTTCGGGCAGCATCCCGAACAGCCGTTTTGCGGCCTTCTGTTCCCGTTCCAGTTTGTCAAGATTGCCTACGTCGTCATAACAGAAGGTATCACCGGCGTCTATTTCGACAATGTCATGAACAATGCACATTTTCATAACCTTCAACAGGTCTATGTCCGGATCCACGGAATATTCACTTAACAGAAACGTCATAAGGGCCATATGCCAGGAGTGCTCCGCGTCGTTTTCCCGGCGGGAGCCATCATGGATCTTGCTTTGCCGGAAGATATTTTTTGCCTTATCCGCCTCAATAATAAACTGAATTTGTTTTGTGAGTCTTTCATTATTCATGGGATTTTCTCCATTCAAGCTTTTCCACTAACTTTATATGATTGATGAAGCTAATTCAAGGGTTTCGGGAGGAAAGGCGGAGCAAACCGGAACTTGAATGCGTAATTTTAAGTGCCGGAGCGGCAGAGTGATGTTTCGGTACGTCAGCGGAGCAGGATTGCGGAGCT
>ENA-UOOR01000505-UOOR01000505.1-fermentation-metagenome-genome-assembly--contig:-NODE-505-length-55118-cov-14.943610_pt1 | contig 55118 bp, 53 predicted proteins | sample MGYA00245780_ERZ724029 | MGnify/ENA primary metagenome ERZ724029 (study PRJEB28704, sample SAMN03018315) | fermentation metagenome | biome: anthropogenic terrestrial biome; feature: soil; material...
TGAGTGTCATTCCGTTCTTGAAAGACGGCGCAGCCATGAATCAAGACGGATACCTGTGCTGGCTTCAAAAAAATGCCGTTTAGAGATCAATTAAAATGAATATGCCGAGCCGGATCAAAGCGGGCCGCCCATTAGAGGCAGCCCGCTTGTTTATTGGTTTTAATTTTAATGCGTCCGGTCCGTGGTGCGCTATGCATTATTTTTTTGGTGGCGTGTCCGATTAATAGCCTTATATTACCTTTATTACCTTACACAATCCTTTGATGCATCCCAATTAAAATACAGATCTAGCTGGGACTAAAGCAGCCTGCCTATGGCAATGAATACAGCCATAAGAAAAAACGAAAACCAACCGAGGTAAAAGTTGACATCAAAAGGTAATAAAGGTATAATATTTTTATAAACTGCTAGAAATAAGTAACATTGGTATTTTATTTGAACCACTTTTCGCACTGCACCTTACTTCCAGTCATTATTTTGATGTTTTATTTTAAAGGAGGCGCCTGCAATGAATATACAACGCCTTGACGAAAAAAACAAAATGTTACACTCTCAAGTTGCGAAGCGGATTAGAGAATATTTGGAAAGTGGCGCGATCGGAGCCGGGGAAAGATTAGAAACCGAAAATGGGTTAGCCTGCAAGTTTGGAGTTAGTCGACCGACTATACGACAAGCCCTAAGCGAATTACAACAGGAGGGTTATATCGACCGTATTCATGGCAAAGGAACATTTGTCTCCGGAAAAATAAGTAGTGGAGAGTTGAATTACAGGCAAGAGAAGAACATTTACATGATTGTCCCTCATTTCTCCGGTAATTTCATTGGCAGGATTGCCGCCGGTGTACAGGAGGTTATTTTAGAAAAAGGATATCATCTCACTCTTTATGCAACTAACGATCAAATAGAACAAGAGCAAGCTTTCATTAAGGAGTTAATAGCCAAACGGGCAGATGGTTTAATTATTCATCATACTAAAGCTCACTATTATAACCCAGCCATTTTTGAGTTGTATCAAAAAAATATTCCTATTGTAATGACTGGCCGGTATTATCGTTATCTGGATACTAGCTTTGTAGTGGCGGACAATTATCGTGGTACTTATGAGGCTATTTCCTATTTGATCGATTTAGGTCATCGCCATATCGGTTTGGTTAGCAAGACGCCTACTATTGAGACATCTCAAGAAGATAGAATTAGGGGATTCTTGGACGCTCTTTCCGATCATAACATAGCGATCCAGCGGAATTTATTATTTACTGATTTGAAAGATGAACGTAATGTTTATTCCGTTGAACAAGACGAAAACTTGGAGAAAAGGGTTCAAGAACAACTAAAAAGGTTTATAGAAAGTTCTCCGGAAATGACGGCAGTTTTTGCCTCAAATGGTTTGATCGCCGCCAGTATCATTAAAACTGCTAAGCAGTGCGGTAGGAAAGTCGGAAGTGACTTATCCGTGCTTGGCTTTGACAATGACAGTTTCTTCGCTAGTTTAGATCCGGCTTTAACGACAATTGATTGGCCAACTTTTGAAATCGGTCGGAGGGCAGCACAGATTATGATTGAGCAAATAGAAAATCCCAGTATAGGGACTCGCAAGGAATATCTGCCGACCAAATTGATTATCCGGGAATCCTGCGCAAATGTGAGCGGCTAATAAATTCAAGGAAAAGGAGTGATCTGCCCAAGAGTCGTTAGGGGAAAATTAGCTAAAGAAGGAGAGATAATGTTGAATGTTGGGAAAGCAAAAAGAAAGAATATTTTTTGCAGTGATAGCAGTCATCGCTTTGCTTTTTATGATTATATCCTTTAGTTATGAAATTGGCACGATTGGTTCTCCGCAAGGAGGCTTCTTTCCATTCGTTGCTAGCATAATTATCTTCATACTTAGTTTATACTTGTTCATTTCTACAAAGCCTGCAACAGAGCAAACTTCTCAAACCGGGGGTATGACTGGTTTAAAGCGAATTTGCCTATTTATAATTGTAACCCTAATCTATGCTGTGTTTTTGGAGCGACTGGGTTTCTTATTAAGCACATTTATCTATATGATATTTTTATTAAAGGTTATGGGACAACCTGGTTGGCGTTTTGCAGTATTGTTTTCCCTAATATCAGTGATATTTTGTTGGGTTTGTTTTCAAAAATGGTTGGGTGTTCCATTACCGACAGGGATAATTTCTTTCTGACCAACTTAGGGGGGATGTTAATGTTTGAGGGGTTATTTGAAGGTTTTCAAAATGTTATGACACTTAATAATCTCCTTGCATGCTTTATTGGCTGCTTTGTGGGGACATTAGTTGGAGTTCTTCCGGGACTTGGACCAGTTCCAACAATGGGCTTGCTCCTACCGTTTACTTTTGTGTTAGATCCTACCGGAGCCATTATTATGCTGGCTGGTATTTTTTACGGCGCCATGTATGGAGGATCTACAACATCGATTTTGTTGAATCTTCCAGGTGAGGCTGCAAGTGTAGTTACGTGCTTGGACGGACACGAAATGGCTAAAAAAGGAAGAGCAGGCGCGGCATTAGCCGCTTCCGCCATCGGATCTTGGATCGCAGGTACTTTAGGTTTGGTTGGGTTGATGTTTTTTGCAGTAGCCCTATCCAAGGTTGCACTATTATTTGGCCCAATTGAATGTTTTGCAATTACTGTTTTAGGCATCTTTCTTTTGGGCAATTTAAGCGGTAATAAACCGAGTCGTTCCTTTTTAATGGTTTTCATTGGCATCCTATTTGGCTGTATCGGTACGGATAAAATAAGCGGAATGTCTCGATTTACTTTTGGAAGTGTGGATTTAATTGGCGGAATTGATTTAGTTCCAATGATTATGGGATTGTTTGGGATCGCGGATGTCTTGATGTTCTTGGAGAATCGCGAAGAAAATCCTTCACTGGCTTCAGTTAAGTTTAGAGATCTTTATCCAAAGAAAGAGGAGTTAAAGCGTATCATCAAACCTTCATTAAGAGGGACCGTGGTAGGCTTTTTAATTGGTTTACTTCCCGGACCGGCTGCGGTGATTTCTTCTTTCGCTTCTTATAAACTAGAGAAAAAAGTGTCAAAGAATCCGGAGGCCTTTGGAACAGGGGTCATCGAAGGAGTGGCGGGTCCGGAATCAGCCAATAATGGGGCAGCAGTAGGGAGCATGGTCCCATTACTCGGGTTGGGAATTCCTTTTGCTCCTGCAACTGCCGTTTTATTATCGGGTTTTATGATTCACGGAATTACACCGGGGCCTTTATTCATTCGAGACAATCCGCTTATGTTTTGGACCATAATAGCTAGCATGTACATCGGGAACGTGATTCTTGTGTTGTTAAACCTGCCGTTAGTGGGCGTGTTTGCGAGCGTTTTGAGGATTAAAGCGCGAATTCTGATGCCAATAATCGTTTTAGTGTGTTTGATTGGCGCATATGGAGTAAACAATAGTGTTTTCGGTATCTTTGCGATGGTTTTTTTCGGGTTGGTTGGTTACTTATTTAAAAAAGTAAATCTAGATCCCTCCCCATTGATTGTCGGTTTTATTCTGGGACCAATGATTGAAATATACGCAAGGCAGTCGCTGGTTTTAACAGATGGAAGCTTTTTGCCTTTTATAACGAAGCCGATTAGCGGCAGCCTTTTTCTCATTGCCCTTTTGTTATCAGTATTTACTATAGTGAGAAGTATCATAAAAAAGAGAAACATGCCATGCGATAAGAAATATTAATCAGTCAACCGTGGTAAAATCAATATCTGCGCTAATTAGAATCAATAAGGAGGTGTAAAAGAATCGGCTCTAGCTTTAATCATGATGTATTTTTGGGGAGGGCTTTATGATGAAAATGAGAAAAACGAGACTTCTATTAATGATTGGGATGTTATGCCTGCTATTGTTCACATCTACTATTGGAGTTGCGGCAAAAGATTATCCAACAAAACCGATTCAATTGATCTGCCCTTGGGCGGCTGGAGGAAGCACCGACTTATTATGCCGGACCTTGGCGAAGGTTGCTCCTAAATATTTTCCAGAGCCAATCGTGGTAATTAACCGTACCGGTGGAGCTGCGGCTGTTGGTTTGGGAGACGCTAAAAGGGCTAAAGCCGATGGTTATACTATTGTAATTGCCAGCAATCCTCCCTTCGTTTCCCAACCGTATTTAAAAACGAATCTTCCGTACAGCTTGAATGATTTTACTTCGATCATTGGATTAAGCAAAGAAATATGTACTATGGCTGTGAATACCAAATCCCCTTGGGAAAATATCGACCAACTCATTGAAGATGCTAAGAAAAACAATAAAACAATTACCTTTGGGCATTCCGGGGTCGGTTTATTCCCTCATTTAGCGGCGGAATCGTTTTTCAAAGCTACTGGGGTTCAGGCAAGAGGAGTCGTTTTTGATGGGGACGGACCAGCTATTACAGCAGCTATCGGCGGTCATATTGATGTAGTAATCGCTACTGCTAATGGCCTTGTACAACAGGTAAATGCCGGTAACCTAAAAGCGTTGGTAACCTTAGCCCAAAAAAGGTCCATGTCATTTCCGGATATTCCGTGTATGAAAGATATGGGATACGATGATATCGATTTCAATATTTGGAAATACTTATTAGTTCCCAAGGGAACATCAGATGATATAGTTAAATATCTGCATGACAACTTTAAAAAGGTTATTGAAGACCCGGAATTTATCGCTAGTATGAACAAAATGGAAATGGAAATTGGCTATCTGACTGGGAAAGAAATTGACAATAAATTGAATAAAGAGTATAAACTTGTAGGCAATATGTTAAAAGAGTTGGGCTTCATCAAATAATAACGACTTTCTACAAGGTGGATAAACTATGGTTTATTCACCTTGTAGCTTAAATGACGGTCATAAATGACTTAATTATGACTCAATAATAATGATGCCAATTAGTATGAAACTCGAGTTTTGACTTTGATAAATTTGAATTCACGCTAAATGTTATCAAATTATTAGGGGTAAGCAATTTTTTCCAAATTTATTGGAGGTTAACATAAATGGCAAAGGTATTGATTACAGCCCGATTGTTTGGAACGGTATCCGATCAAGGAAAACAATTACTTTTATCAGCCGGGCATCAAATACTTCCAAATCCCTATCTAGGTCGTTTACTCAATGAAAATGAAGTGATTGAGCTTATTGAAGATGCGGATGGAATTATCGCCGGACAGGATGCGTTGACCGGTAAAGCGATTGCGGCAGGTAAAAATTTGAAAATTATTACGCGCTATGGTGTGGGAATAGATAAAGTCGATATAGCCAGCGCCACTAAGCAAAAGGTGATTGTCACTAACACTCCTGGGGCTAATTCGGGCTCAGTTGCCGAGTATGCCATGGCCTTAATGCTGGCGGTAGCTCGTAAAATAGTAATTGGACGGAATTCAGTTATTCAAGGGGAATGGAGTTTTATGACTAGTACGGGACTAAATAACAAAGTACTGGGGATTATTGGACTTGGCAAAATCGGCCAGGGATTAGCGATTCGAGCGAAAGGTTTTGGAATGAAGATCATCGCCTATGATCCTTATCCGAACAACCAATTTGCTGCGGAGAACGATATTGAATTTGTTGACATTCAGCAATTATTCAGAGATAGCGATTTTATTTCGCTTCATGCCCCAGGCACTAAGGCAAATATTCATTTAATTGGAAAACAGCAACTTGATCTAATGAAATCAACCGCATTTTTAATTAATACTGCCCGAGGTACATTAATTGATGAACAAGCTTTGTATAAAGCCTTATTAGAAAAACGTATTGCTGGAGCGGGATTGGATGTGCTTTATAACGAACCGCCCGGGAATAATCCATTATGTACCTTGGAAAATGTCGTAATTACTCCACATCTGGCGGCTAACACCACTGAAGCAATTGAGAATATGGATCTGATGTCAGTTCAGGCTGTGATAGCTTATTTTAAGGGTGAACGACCGCCATATGTAGTTAATCCCGAAGTATATTGATGAATGTTAAATTGTACTAACAAAAAGGAGAAGATTCAAATGGGACCAAATAAAGTAAAGAGAAGCTTAGCGCAGGGAGATACAATTTTCGGAGCTTTTGTGGTATCGGGCGCTCCTTCGATTGTTGAAGTTTTAGGCATTGCCGGGTTTGATTTCCTAATTTTTGATTGTGAGCATAGCCCGAATAATTTCCTAACTGTCGAACACATGCTCAGAGCTTCTGAAACTGTAGGTACAACGACGATGATCAGAATTCCCGAAATTAACCGTACTAACATATTAAAGGCACTGGATATCGGCATTCAAGGAATTTTGGTTCCGATGGTTAATACTGCTGAACAAGCCCGGGAAGCAGTGGCTTTAACAAAATACCCGCCATATTTTCCCGGAGGCAAACGAGGTGTCGCCCTTCGTAGAGCAGCGCGATATGGCGAGGTTGATCCGATAAACTATTTTCAACAAGCTAATTCTGAAATATTTATGGCAGTTCAATGTGAGACCAAAGAAGCGGTATCAAATCTTGACGAGATATTAAGAGTTGAAGGAATTGATATGGTTTTTATCGGTCCTACGGATCTCTCTCAATCATTGGGCTATCCATGGAACCCAAGTCATCCAGAAGTTCAAAAAGTAATAAAGCACGTGATAGAAACAACGACACAAGCCGGAGTTATTTCCGGAGTATTTGCGTCTCCGGAAGATACTAAAAGGTATCTTGAATGGGGAGCGAAAGTTGTTGTCTGTGGCGCTGATTTATCTTTTTTGTCCAAAGGAGCGAAACAGGCTTTGGGAAAGATTAAAGGCTAATTAATGCCCTCGCCTAAATAACCCTTTGTTTCTGCGGCTTAGGACTAGAGGAGGTCGCCAAATGAAAAAACTGGACTTCGAATACGGACAAGGATTAATGGAAGCTAATTTGCCCGATAATACCGACGTTTTCATACCGGGAGAAACCATCCCTGATCCGCCTTATCTTCAAAATATTGAGGAAGCGACCAGAAAGTCGATCCTAAATCCCATCGGAATGCCTTCGATTGCAGATTCGGTTAAACCGGGTTCTAAAGTAACCATCGTTTTTCCGGATCGGGTTAAGGGGGGATTTCAGGAAAACTCCCACCGCAAGACCGCCATCCCGATTATTGTTGATGAACTGCTCAAAGCAGGAGTCAACAAGAAAGACATCAAACTAATCTGCAGCAACGGCCTGCACCGTAAGAACACCCGCGAAGAGATCAAGAGCTTGTTGGGAGAGAAAGTGTTTAACGAGTTTTGGAGTTTCAATCAAATCGTCAACCATGACAGTGAGGATTGGGACAATCTGGTTGACCTTGGTTATGATGAAATGGGTAACCGGGTGATTATGAATAAGGAAGTATATGATTCCGACTTTGCGGTCCTGATCGGACATGCCCTGGGTAATCCGTACGGCGGTTATTCGGGAGGCTATAAGCATTGTACCACCGGCATTACCCATTGGAAGTCCATCGCCGCCCATCATGTGCCCCATGTAATGCACAGAAGTGATTTTACTCCGGTAAACAACCATAGCCTGATGCGGCAAAAGTTCGACTCCATCGGGGAACATATGGAAAAATGTATGGGTAAGAAGTTTTTCACTTGCGACGCGGTTCTAGATACCTATCAACGACAGATTGCGGTCTTTACCGGTTACGCCAAAGAGATCCAACCCCTCTCCTGGGAGGTGGCAGATAAGCGGACCTATATTCCCTGGGCAGAGAAAAAATATGACATCATGGTATTTGGTATGCCGCAAAATTTCCATTACGGCAATGGGATGGGGACCAACCCGATCTTGATGCTGCAGGCGATTTCCGCCAACATCATTCGGCATAAGCGAGTTATGAAGGACAACTGTGTGGTGATCTGTTCCTCCGTTTGCAACGGTTACTTCCATGACGAGGAGTTTCCTGCCTACCGGGCTTTGTATGAGCTTTTCCAAAAAGATTATCATAATATCCTACCTGATCTAGAGAAATACGGCGAATACTTCTCCAATAACCGGGAGTATATCGATAAATACCGGTTTAACTATGGTTACCATCCCTACCATGCCTTTTCGATGATCTCTTGCGGCCATATTGCCGAGATGAATTGCGCCGCGATCTATATTGTGGGAGCGATTGAACCGGGATACGCGCGAGAGATGGGGATGAAAACCAGGGCTACCTTTGAAGAAGCATTGAAGGACGCAGCCAAATACGTGGGACCAAATCCCAATATTCTGGCGTTGCCGAAGACATTCAAAGTGGCGTCGGTGCATTTGGGGATGAAAGATGAGTTCGTTGAAAGCTAGAATAAACTTTATTAATTTATATGGCCTATTGCAATGATCTGTATTGACTGATTATATAGACCTACACATCGGCTGACGCGAGGCTGCAATCAATTTCCCACCAGGTTTTTGATGCGTACCGAGTGGAAGGTTAGAACAGAAACGCGTCGAATGAAGAAAAAGGCGAAGTCAGGGAGGGTTGATTATCATGAGCAGGAAAGTCCAGTCTGACATCAATTGGCATCTATTATGGGACTTGTTTTTTACGTTTTTGCGAATTGGGGCATTTACCATTGGCGGCGGATATGCCATGCTGCCCCTGATTCAAAAGGAAACTGTTGAAAAGAAGCAATGGGTCGGCGAAGAAGAATTTGCCGAGATTATTGGGTTATCGCAGACCGCCCCGGGGGCAATTGCCATTAACTCCTCAGTTTATCTTGGCTTCAGGGTTGCCGGGGTTTCAGGTGCCATATTTGCGGTGACCGGGATGGTTGTTCCGTCATTATTAATTATATTGACGATAGCAGTGTTCTTTGAGCGCTTTAGCACGATATCGGCTGTAAAAGCGATTTTTAACGGAGTCCGTCCGGCAGTGATGGGATTAATCTTGGCAGCGCTTTTCAAAATTGGAAAAAGCGTTTTGAAAAACATGACCAGCTTTATTATCTTTGTGGTGATGCTGCTGATCGGAGCGATCTTCGACCTGCATCCGGTGCTAATAATCTTGATGGCGGCTTTAGCTGGCATAATATTCTTGAACGACAAGAACAAGAACAAGAAAGAGGAAAAGGAGGTTGAAAAGGCATGACGCTGCTGTTGAGATTATTTTTGTCTTTTATGGAGATTGGCATGTTTACCTTCGGCGGTGGCTATGCCATGCTGCCTCTGATTCAGCGCGAAATTATCGACGTTAACGGTTGGCTGACTATGGAGCAGTTTCTCGATATCGTGGCAGTGGCCGAGATGACGCCCGGCCCGATTGCCATCAACTCGGCGACTTTTGTCGGTTATCGGGTGGCCGGAGTCTTAGGTTCCCTGGTAGCCACTTTCGGAGTTGTGCTGCCGTCCTTTGTCATAGTGCTCATCATTGCGGCACTCTTTAAGCGTTTCAAATACCTTGCCAGCGTGCAGGCGGCCTCGAAGGGGATTCGCTCAGCAGTAGTGGCTTTGATCGCATTGGCAGTTTGGTCATTTGGCAAAGAAGTGATTCATGTTCCGTTGCACGCCATCATTGGGCTGGTAGCATTTGCGCTCTCGCATTTCTTGCGCTGGCATCCTTTGATCGTGCTTGGCCTTGCCGGATTAACAGGTTTGCTGTTCCTTGGGTAGCAAGGTCGGGGGTAGGCTGACTGCCTCGCTAAGGCGGCGGAGTTATCCACTTAGCATTATTTGTTACTCCATAATCCTTTACAAAGCCATTATTCTGTGTTAAAATGATTTTTGCAAGTGGCCCCATCGTCTAGAGGCCTAGGACACCGCCCTTTCACGGCGGCGACAGGGATTCGAATTCCCTTGGGGCTACCATTTTTTTATCAACAATTATATTAAATAAATCAGTTTGCGGCCCCATCGTCTAGAGGCCTAGGACATCGCCCTCTCACGGCGAAGACAGGGATTCGAATTCCCTTGGGGCTACCATTCTTTGGCGAGTTATCTGTTGCAGGATTGCTCGTTTTTTTATTTGGTTACGGGGAAGGGCATGGCGACACAAACGACGAATTTTGGGAGGAAACCTGGGGGAACTTTGGGGACGGTTCTAAAAGTTCATTATGCCAGAAAATGTCAAAAGGAACTTTTAGAACCGTCCCCAAAGTTCCAAAGTGGAGGTGCGTTTATGTTTAGGTTGACAGCGCCGCAAAGTTCTGTGCTTTTGGGTGTAATAGTGCTTGCGGTAGTGGTGGTTTCATTACTGCTCTCATTTATCAGGAAGAAAGGTGTGCAGCGGTATTATTTGCTTTTCATGGCCGCAACATTGGTTTTGGGGTTGGGATATTTAATGTTTTATGCCCCAAGCAAAGTGGCTGTATCTTTGTCAGAGGACGCTCTGGAAGTGGCAGTGCCGCCGTTTATTAAGAAATCATGGGCTTATCAGGACATCAGCCAGGCATATATGGCTGACTGGACAGCCACTGATCAAGAAGGTTTGCGTCCTGTACAAAGGACCATGGGAACTTCTGTTGGGGAGTACCGCACCGGTTGGTATAAGCTTGCCAACAACCAGAAAGCGCTCCTAATGGTCAATGGAACGCGCTCAATATGTCTGGAGACAGCAAGCGAGGTTTTGCTGCTAGCTCCAGATGACCTTGAAGGATTCCGCACCGCCCTCGAGAGCAAACTAGGCTTTGAAATCAAGTAAACTAAAAAGCGACGTAGAGCGGTGAGAACTTTGGGGACGGTTCTAAAAGAGCCGTCCTCTTTTTTTACTTATTTCTATAATGTCCAATGCCAGGAAATGGGAAAGGGAACTTTTAGAACCGTCCCCAAAGTTCCCTGCATGAGATGCGGGATAATTGGGAAAATAAGCAGTGTAAGGTTGATGATGTTTAGCATGGCTACCAAAAGCCAATTGTGGGAGGAATGGAACCTTGGTTAAACGCAAAATCGAAGAGGTTGCCGAAGGTGTGTTTATCGAGCCGATGCCGATTACCGCCGGTGAGACGGTCCGCGTCAAGTACAAAGGAAAGCTGGCAAATCAAGCTGGTAAAGTCTATTTGCATATGGGTTTTGGGCGCGGTAACTGGCATAGCGTGCAGGATATTCCCATGCGCAAAACGCGTGATGGTGCCTGGAATACCAATGTCGAAGTAATTGACGCTGAATCAGCGCTCAATTTCTGTTTCAGAAGTGAATCGAATGTCTGGGATAATAATAATGGCATGAATTGGATTTTAGAAGTACATAACGGCTAGAGGAGGAAAAAACCAAGAGGAGGTGTGACCCTCCTCTTTGGTTGCGCATCCACTATGTTGACTCTACTGAGCGAACACGTGTGATCCGATTTTAAGGCTGACTGGACGTGACCAAATCCAACGCGATGTCGTTTTGGCGGGGTTATAGAAGTATACAGCTCCGCCAGTAGGGTCTTGGCCCTGTAAAGCAGCCTGGGCCGCTTTGTAGGCAGTTGCATCGGGTTTACGGTTGATTTGGCCGTCACGCACGGTGCAAAACTGTCCCGGAGCATAAATGACTTTGCTGATCGAGTTGGGGAATTTTCTACTGGATACACGGTTCAGGATAACTGCACCGACAGCGACTTGTCCAGTAAAAATCTCGCCGCGGGATTCTGCATGGATCAAGCGCGCCAGTAATTCGAGATCGGCAGCGCTGACCGACATGCCGCGTGAAACATTGCTATTGTTCTTAGCAGTAGTTGCTCCAGCATTCCCGGCAGACGATTCATTCCCGTGATAAGGAATTGTCAATTTTTGTCCGACAACAATTTGGCTGCCTGTCAGACCATTAACGTTACGGATTTCAGCGAGAGAAAAGTCCACCTTTTTAGCAATAGAGAAAAGGCTTTCCCCGCGCTTGACAGTATAGGTCCATCCACTGGCACCAGCGTTGGTACCTGTACTGGTAGGGATTACAAGTTTTTGGTTCTCCTGGATGCGCGTATCCCGCAGGTTATTAGCCTTACGGATCGATTCGACCGGTATATCGGTTTTTTCGGCAATTTTGTATAGCGAATCGCCTCTTTTGACATTATAGACCCACGCGCCTAGCGCAGGTGCATTTAATGCTGCCAAAAAAACCAGGGTGTTAGCAATGGCTAACACTTTTTTAACTACCGGATGTCTGAAAGTCCTAAGCATGAACATACCCCCTTCATCATGCAGCGAGGTTAGTTGTCGGATTCGGGTTGAAGAGAAGACCCTACCGCCGGCATGACGCATGAACCGTCCCCGCGTCCCGCCTTCAGAAATGCGGATTCACCCCAGGCCATCAGTTTGGCCGGCCTGTCCCCCGCCCCTGCCGTTACAGCAAGTCGGATACACTATGCTTAGAGTCAACAAAGATTATTATAACCGCCGAATATTGTCCTGTCAGCGCAAAATGTCTGTCATTGCTGGGGATAACTTACGGACGTTCCGATTGATGCCAATACGCTTTCCGAAACCACTTCACAAAAACAGGCGCGCAATTAATATCGAACCGATGAAGGCGGCCACATCTGTAGCCAGTCCGGCATGCAGCGTGTGGCGGTATTCCTTAATGCCCACCGCGCCAAAGTAAACGGTCAGGACATAAAAGGTTGTTTCGGTGCTGCCCTGTATTACAGAGGCGATAAAACCCGTGGGGGAATCAGGCCCGTTTTGTTTGAGAATATCAGCCAAAACCCCTAACGAAGCCGAGCCTGACAGCGGCCGTACCACCGCCATGGGAATCAAATCCACCGGTATTCTAAGGAAGCTTAAGGCAGGCTTCAAGATCGCGGCCAGCAGATTCATTGCCCCGGAATCCCGGAAGAGCCCGACCGCCAGAAAGACTGCCAACAGGAATGGAGCCAGGCGCGCTGCTACGCCGAATCCATGGCGGGCACCGGTCACAAACGCCTCATAGATCTTGACACCTTTAAAACTGCCATAGATTAGTACCGTAATGATAAAAAGTGGCAGCAATGCTGCTGAGAAAACCGCAAAACCGCTCATCGTCCAGCCCTCTGCTCAACCTTCTTCTTTCGGCAGCCACCGCGTTTGTTGCGAATCAGGAAGTCGATGGTCAGTGCAAATAGGGTAGCTGCCAGTGAGGCCAGCAACGTCGGGAAAATTACGCTGTCCGGCTGCGCAGACCCGGCTTGGGCCCGCAATGCGATTACCGTTGTCGGAATGAGTGTCAGACCTCCCATTATGATGATTATAAAGGTACACATCGGATCCGAGGCACGATCCTTTTGCCTATTTACCTTCTGCATTTCTTCCATAGCCTGCAGGCTTAGCGCTGTCCCGGCGTTGGCCAGACCCAGAAAGTTGGCGCTCAATGCCAGTGATACGGCCCCCAGCGCCTCCGTGTGATCCTTTAACCCGGGAAGCAATTTGATCAATAATGGCCGCATTACCTTGGCAATGGACTTGCTCAAACCGGCTTCTTCCGCTACTTTCATAATCCCTGACCAAAAGGCGATCAGCCCGGCCAGTTTAATGCCGAAGGCCACCGCGGATTCCGCAGATTGAAACAGCGATCCGGTGATTAGCGCCACCTGTCCTTTGGCGGTAAACACGGCTGCCCCAGCGCATAAGAGAATCAACCATATTATGTTAATCATTCTGTGTCCCTCCAAGAATTATCTCTTTAGGAAAATCTATGTCAATTTGGCTTTGATCTTAACCTTTGTCCGCAAGAACATTAAAAAGGATTTGATCTGGTGATCGTGGAAAATTAAAGTAAAGGGGGCGCAGCAGCTTGAAAAGCTTTTCATCGGAGACTAAAGGCGAACTGGCTGGTATCCGGCCTGACGCTAAATGCTGCCGCCTTGCAGAATTGGCAGGATTAATCCATGCTACTGGTAAAATACGGCTCAGCAACGAGGGCATAACACTGGTTTTGGAGACTGAAAATGGGGCGGTCGCCCGCAAAATCGTTTGGCTTTTTAATGAAGTATTTAAGTTGTCACCGGAAGTGCTTTTAGAAGAGCGTAAGCGCTTGGGGAGACGCCATGCTTATCATATTGGTGTAGTCTCAGACGCATTTGTTCGGCAAATTCTCAAGGATGTCCATGTCCTGGACGATGCTAATTACCTGGATGGGTCAATCGCGCCTGAACTGACCAGCAGTGAATGCTGTCGATGGTCATTTTTGCGGGGGGCTTTTCTGGGAGCGGGCTCACTTTCGGATCCGGCACGCAATTATCATCTGGAGATAGTCACTGAAAACCCGGAATTCGCCCAGGGACTTTTTTATCTGCTGTCTCTGGATCATCTGCGGGTTAAGACTAGCAATCGCAAACAGACATATGTGATCTATATTAAGGAATGCGATTCCATAGTACAGTTGCTGACGCTGATGGGTGCCAGCAATGCCGTGTTGCGCATTGCGAATCTCTTAGTGATCAAGGAAATGCGGAGCGGCGTGAATCGACTGGTTAATGCGGAAACAGCCAATCTGTCAAAGGCTGCCGAAAGCGGAGCTGAACAACTGAAGCTGATCAAAGAGATTGATGCCTGTTATGGAATTAACCGACTGCCGGAAAAACTAAGGCAATTTGCAATGATGCGGATGGAACATTCGGAGTTAAGCCTGAAAGAGCTTGGCGCGCTGATGCAGCCTCCGGTTGGCAAGTCCGCCATGAATCATAGATTGCGGCGGTTGCGCGAGATTTTGGCTGAGCATAGTGAAAAACTGGAATGATAGGAGGGGACGATCATGGTCGGCAGGCTATTGCTTAAACAGACTTTGGAAATGCAGCAAAAGCTGGCTATGAGTCCGCAAATGCTGCAAGCGCTTGGATTGCTGCAGCTACCTGTCATGGAGCTGAGTATGGCATTGCAGACCGAACTGCAAGAGAATCCGCTGCTGGAAATGGCTGAGGATCATGAGGAAGATCATGGGACAGAGCAGAGTCAGAGTGAGGATCAGGGTCTTACGCCGTCCGGTGAATGGGACGCCGAGGCCTTTTATGCTGGTGAGGCTGGGAACGGTGAACGTTCGTTTGCGTCGTCCGGACACAGAACTGAGACGCAGGAAGGGATGCCGATTGAGAATTTGGCGGCCCCCATTTACACCCTGCGTGATGATCTCAGGCTGCAGCTGTATGGCAGTGGCTTAAACGAGCACGAGCTTGAAATCGGCACATATTTAATTGACTGTCTTGATGAATACGGTTATCTGCGGGAAGAATGCTCTTGCCTGACGGCTCAGCACGTACTGGAAGTTCTGAAAACCTTTGAACCGGCCGGCGTGTTCGCAAGCAGCCTGCGGGAATGCATGCAGCTGCAAATCGAGCGGCGCGGTTGGACAGATACAGTGGCTGGTCGGATTATTGGGCAGCATTTTGAGCTGTTATCCGGCGGCCGTTTCAGTGAGCTTGCAGCAGCGCTGGGAGTATCGCGGGCAACAGTTCTGGATGCGGTGGCGCAGATTAGACAGCTGCAACCCCGTCCCGGAGCAGGCGGGCGTGATTTGGAGGCTTCAGTGCCTTATCCGGATCTGACGATTCTGGAGCGCGACGGCCGATGGGAAGTTATGGTCAACGAATCCCCTTATCCCAGGCTAAAATTAAGCCCCTATTACTACAGCTTGCTGCAATCAAATCCGGAAGATCCAAAACTGAAGGCATACTTGCGCGAAAAGGCAGAACGCGCCCAATGGATTCTCAAGGCCATCGGGCAACGCCGGGCCACGTTGCTCAAAATAGGGCAGGCTTTGCTGGAGCTGCAACCGGAATTTTTTATAGCAGGACCCGCCGCGCTGAAGGTTATGACGCAAGCGGACGTTGCTGAGATTGTTGAGGTGCATGTTTCGACGATCTCAAGAGCGGTTGCTGGTAAATATGTCCAGACACCTTTTGGATTGTTTTCCTTACGCGCCTTGTTTCAAAGCGGCGTTGACACCAAAACCGGCGGGGACCGGGCCTCCGGCAGTGTCAAGCGTATGCTGAAGGAGATCATTGCTGTTGAAGATCCAAAGCATCCTCTGAATGACGAACAACTGGCGGCAGCATTAAAAAAGGCAGGGTTGGTGATTGCCAGGCGTACGGTCACTAAATATCGGCGTGAGCTGGGGATGCCGGCTGCGCGGCTCCGGATAAAATAACATTTTATGACTTGCAGTATATTGCTAGTTACGGTAAAATAAAACTAAACATAGGATAGATATAATTATATTTTTATTACAGCGGGACATAAACGTCCCAGAATGGGGCATATTAACCCCACCACCCGACTGCGCGGTTATGCCAGATCCGACGGAGGTAATGGGCGAGGTCTCTCCGATAGGTCGTCCGGTGCCGCTGGCAAAAAAATATGGTAGTGCATTTCGACTTTTTTTATTCAATATGCGGGTCGTTTTTAAATTTAGCGGGGCAAAATGGCCCCACCATCCAATGACTGATGGAGGAAACCCAGACAATGGAGAAGCTGATTGCCTTAGAACGGTTAATTGTTCCTGAGATGAGTGAGTTACTGTATCTCCGTTACCTGATCCTGCGTCACATCTTTTTTTCGCAGCCGGTCGGGCGCCGCACGCTAGCGGCTGACCTTGATCTTCAAGAACGCCAGGTGCGTCGGGAAGTAGAATTATTGCGCCGGCAAGGGCTTATTCTTGTCAGCAATTTGGGTATCCTGATTACTGATGAAGGCAAATCACTGCTGCGGGAAATTGAGGAGTATATCAGACACTTCAGGGGCCTTAACCAGTTGGAGGAGCAAATCAAGAAGTCGGCAAATGTTGCAAATGCTTACGTGATAGCTGGCGACGTGGACAGCAACCCCATTGTCTTAAAGACATTAGCCAGGAAAGCTGCAGAGGTTCTGTTGGCGCACTTGCGTGAAGGTGATATCCTGGCGATCAGCGGTGGTACTACCATGGCTGAAGTAGCAGCCGCCCTGCCGCCCTCAGGCAAGCGGCGGGAAATCCTGGTTATTCCGGCCCGCGGTGGGCTGACCGAGAACGTCGAAATTCAGGCTAATACAGTCACCGCCGCTCTGGCTAAGAATCTGGGTGGGCGTTATCGGCTGTTTCATCTGCCGGACGGGTTGGAGAAAGATGTGCTCGAAAAATTGCTCAGTGAACCGACGATTCGTGAACATCTGGACTTGATCCAAAAAGCACGTGTTGTATTGCACGGTATCGGTACTGCTGAGAACATGGCTAAAAGGCGTGGCTTCAGCACCAATGTTTTATCTGAACTGCAGAGGAAGGATGCCGTAGGAGAAGTGTTCGGGTATTATTACGACTCGCATGGCCAAGTTGTTCATGCTGCGAGCAGCGCAGGTCTTCAAATAGATAAGCTGGATGGGAAGGAAGTGATCGCTGTGGCAGGCGGAAAACAGAAAGCTGCGGCGATTCTGGCGGCGACATTACTAATTCCCGGGCAGACATTAGTTTTGGACGAGGGCGTTGCGGCTGAGCTGGTTGAGCTGTTGCAGGTTGGTATCAACTAAGAGGTAAAATCTAAAGCTAAAATCCTGAAGGAGGACGAAAGAGATGACAGTAAAGGTAGCAATCAATGGATTTGGACGCATCGGAAGAAATGTTTTGCGTGCAGGTATTTCCAATCCTGATATAGAATTTGTGGCAATAAATGATTTGGCGGATGCTAATACCCTGGCACATCTATTGAAGTACGATTCAGTGCATGGCCCTCTTAACGCTGAGGTGAGGGTTGACGGGAATTTCATAGTGATTAATGAAAATCAGATTATCAAAATCTACGCTGAAAAAGACCCGGCCGCACTTCCGTGGGAGGAAATGGGCGTTCAAATCGTGGTGGAAAGCACCGGCAGATTTACCAAACGTGCAGACGCAGCTAAACACCTTGAGGCTGGGGCGGAAAAGGTGATCATTTCCGCGCCAGGCAAAGAAGAAGACATCACGATCGTGATGGGCGTCAACGATAAGAAATACGACCCCAATAAGCATCATGTTGTTTCCAATGCGTCTTGCACAACGAACTGCCTTGCTCCGGTGGCCAAAGTGATCCATGATCATTTTGGGATTAAGAAAGGGTTTATGACCACGGTCCATTCTTACACGAATGACCAGAAAATATTGGACCTGCCCCATAAGGATTTGCGTCGGGCCAGAGCTGCATCAATGTCCATTATCCCCACCACCACGGGTGCTGCCAAAGCAGTCGGGCTTGTTATTCCGGAACTAAAGGGCAAATTGAACGGTTTTGCCATGCGTGTTCCGACCCCGAACGTGTCGGTGGTCGACCTTGTGGCGGAAGTCTCCAAAGAGGTAACCGTAGAAGAGGTCAATCGTGCACTGAAAGAAGCAGCGCAGGGTGAGATGAAGGGGATCCTCGGTTATAGCGAGGAGCCACTCGTTTCGCGCGATTATAATGGCAATCAAAATTCATCTACTGTTGATTCCTTGCTCACGATGGTAATGGAAGGAAACATGGTGAAGGTCGTCGCCTGGTACGACAACGAGTGGGGTTATTCCTGCCGAATCATTGATTTGATCACTTATATGGCTGAGAGAGGTCTGAAGAAGCTTTATTACCCGGAAAGGGAGGCAATGAGGTGAAGAAGAAAACTGTCCAGGGGTTGGACGCCAAAGGCCGGAGAGTGTTGGTGCGTGTTGATTTCAACGTTCCCCAAGACGATACAGGCGCAATTGCTGACGATACCCGCATCCGCGCGGCGCTGCCGACCATACAATTGCTGCGCGAGCGTGGCGGTAAGGTTATCTTAGTATCGCATCTGGGCCGTCCTAAGGGGAAAGTCGCCGAGAAATACCGCATGGATCCGGTTGCCAAGAGGTTGTCCGAATTACTGGGCACTAGTGTGACTAAGCTCAATGACTGTATCGGTCCGGAAGTTGAACAAGCTATTGCCGGAATGCAGCCGGGGGACGTAGTCCTGCTAGAAAATGTAAGGTTTTATGCAGAAGAGGAAGCCAACGATCCCGAGTTTGCCAAAAAACTGGCCGGTTTGGCGGATCTCTTTGTGAATGATGCTTTTGGAACAGCTCATCGCGCACATGCTTCGACGGAAGGTGTCGCGAAGGTTCTGCCTGGAGTAGCAGGTCTGCTAATGCAAAAAGAGATTGAAACCATGGGCAAAGCTCTCGAAGATCCTGCCCGCCCGTTTGTGGCTGTTTTGGGTGGTGCCAAGGTGAGCGACAAAATCGGGGTCATCAAGAATTTGCTGACCAAAGTCGATGTGTTGCTGATCGGTGGCGGAATGGCATATACTTTCCTGAAAGCCAAAGGGTTGGAAATCGGGAAATCGCTTCTGGATAGTGAGAAAGTGGACTTGGCCAGAGAATTAATGCAACAGGCTGTGCAAAAAGGCGTCAAACTAATTGTAACTGAGGACGTTGTAGTGGCCAAAGAATTCTCGGCTGATACTGAATACAAGACCGTGAAAGTCTCTGAGATTCCTGCTGACTGGCAGGGTGTTGATATCGGTCCTGAGACGATCGCACGGTTCGCAGGCGAAATTGCTAAAGCCAAGACTGTGATTTGGAATGGTCCAATGGGCGTTTTTGAAATAGTACCGTTTGACAATGGCACACGCGCCATTGCTGCGGCGATCGCCAAATGTGATGGGACAACCATTATTGGTGGCGGGGATTCGGCGGCTGCTGTTGAGCAGATGGGATTCGCCGACAAAATGACGCATGTGTCAACCGGGGGCGGGGCTTCGTTGGAGTTCCTGGAAGGAATCGAGCTGCCCGGCGTCAAGGTGCTACAAGACGCATAGGATGTCAAATCGCAATGTGCAGAAGGAGGTCGATCAAATGCGTCGACGCTGCTTGATTGCAGGAAATTGGAAGATGCATAAGACGATCAGTGACTCGGTCACGCTAGCCAGGGCAATTAGCGGGGGAATGGCAGATGGGGTTGAGGTGGACATGGTAATTTGTCCGCCTTTTACTGCGCTTTCGGCCGTTGCCGATGTCATTAAGGGGACGCCGGTAGGGTTAGGTGCTCAAAACGTTCACTGGGAAGAGAAAGGTGCCTATACTGGAGAAATTGCGCCGGTCATGCTTCAGGATGCCGGTTGCCGATATGCTATTGTCGGGCATTCAGAACGTCGTCAGTTCTTTGGCGAATCTGATCAGACCGTTAATCAGCGGGCTAAAGCGGCGCTGAAGGCTGGATTGATTCCCATTATCTGCGTCGGCGAGACATTGCAGCAGAGAGAGGCCGGCAATACTGATCAGATTGTTAAGACGCAGGTGCGGGGCGCCTATGCTGGTATTGATCCGCAGGCGGCCTTGAATACTGTGATTGCCTACGAGCCGGTATGGGCGATTGGAACGGGGAAAGCTTCCAACGGACCGGATGCTGATCGCGTTTCCGGGTTAATCAGAAATGAAATGGCCGCATTGGTGGGTAAAGAAACCGCAGAGCAGATTCGGATCCTTTATGGTGGTAGCGTCAAACCGGAGAACATGGCCGAATTCGCGTCACAGCGGAATATTGATGGTGCTCTTGTTGGGGGAGCCAGTCTGGACGCGCAGTCTTTTCTGGCAATTGCCGCCAATGCTGTCAAAGCTTCAGTAGATAAAACGGAGTGATCAGATATGAAAACCACGGAACAAGCGGAGCGCGCAGGATGTGCGCAAGGCATGGCGCGCGCGGAGCGTAGGGCGAGCGAGGAACGCAAGACGCGCACAGAGTGCAAACGTCCGGTGGTGCTTGCCATTTTGGACGGTTGGGGGCGTAACGACTCCGAGGAAGCCAACGCAATTTGTGCAGCCTGTACACCATACATAGATGGGCTTTTTAAGAAATTTCCGCATGCCTTGCTGCAGACTTCCGGAGAAAGCGTCGGGCTGCCAGCAGGACAAATGGGCAGCTCGGAAGTTGGCCATCTGAACATCGGAGCCGGGCGCATTGTTTATCAGGAAATGGTGCGTATCAGTAAGAGCATCCGTGAAGGGACGGTGCGCGAGAACCCTGTCATTGCGGAGGCTTTCAGTAGATGTGCCGGTACAGGTAAGGCGCTGCATTTGATGGGCCTTGTTTCTCCTGGTGGGGTTCACAGCCATACGGATCATCTTTACGGTTTTTTGCGCCTCGCTAAAGAGATGGGCGTTGATCAGATTTTGGTGCATGCCTTCCTGGATGGTCGTGATGTTCCGCCGCGTAGTGCCATTCCCTATCTTCAGGAACTGGAACAGGTTATGGCGGGGCTTGGGGTGGGTCGGATCGCTACGGTGATGGGTCGCTATTATGCCATGGACCGCGACAAACGCTGGGAAAGAGTTGAAAAAGCCTACCGTGCTATGACATTGGGCGAAGGAATTGAGGCGGCTTCCGCTGTGGCGGCCGTAAAACAGTCCTATGCTGCCGGAGTTAATGATGAGTTTGTGGTTCCCAGTGTAGTGCGGTCAGGTGGGCGTACTCCCGACACCGTCAAACCGGGCGACAGTGTTTTCTTTTTTAATTTCCGGCCCGACCGGGCGCGTGAGATTACCAGGGCTTTTGTCGACCGCGATTTTTCTGGCTTTGAAAGGCCAGCGCCGGCGCCTATGGGCGTGCATTATGTCTGCCTGACGCAATACGATGAAACCATTGCCGCGCCGGTAGCGTATCCGCCTGAGGGAAAAATGAAAAACATACTATCCGAGGTGCTGGGGAATGCCGGCCTAAGACAGTTGCGCATTGCGGAGACTGAAAAATACGCGCATGTCACGTTCTTCTTCAATGGCGGCGATGAGACGCCTTTTCCGCATGAGGAGCGCATTCTGATACCTTCGCCAAAAGTAGCGACCTATGATCTGGAACCTGCCATGAGCAGTGTGGCAGTTACCGAACGCTTATTGCAGGAAATTGCCTCTGAACGGTATGATGTCATTATTATTAATTATGCTAATCTTGATATGGTTGGTCATACAGGAGTCTTCGATGCGGCTGTTAAGGCGGCCGAGGCTGTCGACAAAGGAATATCCGAGATCGTTCCCGCTATACTGGCGAAAGGCGGCGCGGTGCTAATAACCGCTGATCATGGTAATGCGGAACAGATGACGGATTATATTAGCGGCGAACCGATGACGGCTCATACCACTAATCCAGTGCCAGTGATTTTGGCGGGCGGGCCCGCAGGAGCGCGTTTGCGCGACGGTATTCTGGCGGATGTGGCACCGACGCTGCTTGAATTACTCAGATTGCCCCAGCCTGTGGAAATGACGGGCCAGAGCTTGATTGTCGAAGAGTGACCAAGGCGCGCCGCAAAGGCCATGCGCGCGTATGCATAGAAGTCGGCCGATGCAATATAAAACGAGGGGGAGCAATGGATGACAACAATTATTGACATTTACGGAAGAGAAATACTTGACTCCAGAGGCAATCCGACCATCGAAGTGGAAGTAACATTGGCGGATGGTACAGTTGGGCGCGCTGCGGTTCCTTCAGGGGCCTCAACTGGAGCACATGAAGCTGTTGAACTGCGGGATGGCGAAGAGGAACGTTATCGTGGCAAGGGTGTCCTGAATGCCGTTGATAATGTTAATGAAGTCATTGCGCCTGAAATTACGGGTTATGAAGCCATTGAACAGTCTTTGATCGACCATCGCATGATTGAGCTTGACGGAACCCCGAATAAGGGTAAACTCGGTGCCAACGCCATTCTGGGGGTTAGCTTAGCTACCGCTAAGGCTGCTGCTGAATCGCTCGGCCTGCCGTTGTTCCAATACCTTGGTGGTCCTATTGCCAGGGAGCTGCCGGTGCCAATGATGAATATTCTCAATGGCGGCAGTCATGCGGATAATAACGTCGATATTCAGGAATTCATGGTCATGCCGATTGGCGGAGAAAATTTCAGCGAAGCATTGCGGATGGGGACTGAGGTTTTCCACAGCCTGCGCAGCGTGCTGAAGAAGAAAGGTCTGAACACATCCGTAGGTGACGAGGGTGGTTTTGCCCCGAACCTGCGCTCAAACGTTGAAGCCGTCGAGGCTATTGTGGAAGCGATTGAGAAAGCCGGCTATAAACCGGGCTTGGATGTTGCCATTGCGTTGGATTCGGCTGCCAGTGAGCTCTATAAAGACGGTAAATATGTGTTGGCTGGCGAAGGTGTGACCTATTCCGGCGAGGAAATGGTCGGATATTATGAGAAACTGGTCCAACAGTTCCCGGTCATTTCCATTGAAGACGGTTTGGCCGAAGACGATTGGGAAACCTGGAAGCTGATGACCGAGAAGATTGGCGATCGCGTCCAGATAGTCGGTGACGATCTGTTTGTTACCAATACTGAACGCCTGGCGCGCGGCATCCAAACGGGTACCGCCAACTCCATTCTGATTAAAGTCAATCAGATCGGAACACTGACCGAAACGCTGGAAGCAATCGAAATGGCCAAACGCGCAGGATATACGGCGGTTGTATCGCATCGTTCGGGCGAGACCGAAGATGCGACGATTGCTGATATTGCTGTGGCGACCAATGCCGGACAGATCAAGACTGGTGCCCCCAACCGTACTGACCGGGTGGCTAAATATAACCAGTTGCTGCGGATTGAGGATGTCTTAAGCACGGAAAGCATCTTTAGAGGTGCGGCAACGTTCTACAATCTGAAGAAGCCCTTTAATTTCGCGAAATAGGAATCAGCTGAGGGATTTAGAACGATTAGAAGCGTGAAACTGTGATACAAGATAAGGCTGCTTTTGGCGACAAGGGCAGCCTTGTTTTTCAATGCAAGTGATCCGGAGAGGAACGCCACAGTTAAATCGCATCGCAATCATCTGATCACGAAATCAAAATACTGGTCGGGATACGGCTCGTTTTGCAGGCAGTAATGCCACCATTCTTTGGAGTAGGGGGCGAAGCCAGCGGCTGCCATGGCATCGCGCAGGATGTTGCGGCTCTGTGTTTGCTGGTTGGTAATGAGCTGCGTTCCATGGTGTGAAATTTCGCCGAAGAAATCAAAGCTGCTGCCCATGTCGACTTCCTGTCCGCTAATAAGGTGTACCAGCGTAAGATCTGCGGTACTGCCCCGGGAATGCCCCGATTTGCGTGCGATAAAGCCCTGATTGAATAAGGCCGATTTATCCAGATTGGGGTAGAAAACCGCCTTCATTTTGGTGTCTGTCAGATCCTGTGACCAGCTTACAAAATGATCCACGGCGCGCAGCGGACGGTAGGCGTCAAAGATCTTGATACCATAACCTTGCTTAGCCAGTATGGTGGAGGCTGTTTTGAGGGCCAGCGCGGCCTCTTTGGTGAGGATTGCCTGCGGGGCCTCGTAGCCATCGATGCGGGTGCCAACGAAGTTATAAGCGCTATAATACCGGATATCAATTTGGGCGTCCGGGATTATGTCGGACACATAGACAAAGCCATCCGGCAGCAGTGCGGCGTCAGCGGGCGCTGGCGTGGGTACGGGCGCGCTATCCGGGGCAGCCGTTGCCGTGGTGCTGGACGCTGCGGGCGACGTGATTGGTACAACGGGTTTCGGCAGCAATAGATGCACAAAAACAAATGACGCAGCAGACAAAATCAAGAAGTATAAAAATAAAAGCCATACTCTTTTATAATTCTGCTTTTCGGGGGCCTGTTTCGGCGGCATGGTATTTCCCTCCATTAGTCGCTTGCACATTTCTCCGCATCGATCGCGTAATGTATGCATAGAGATTTCTTAGCCTGTTAAAAAGCTATGTGTGGGAGAGGAGCACGCCAGTGGCACTTTCGCCGTCAGATCGCTTCCGTTATTGGAAATTGCATCACTGGATGAGAGTAGCTCTGGTCTGCCAGTCAGCGATGCTTAAGCGGATACCGCCCAAACGGAACGACTCAGAAGCTTGGACAGAACTACGCCGACTTGATATGTGTCGCCGGGAACTGCACCGGGCCTATCAGGATTTGTTCAAGAGGACTGCATTTTTTTGCAGGCGTTGCAGGGGTGCATGCTGCAAAGGGGCCGAAGACCGTTTTTCGCCTTTGGATCACCTTTTTATGGGCATTGATCCGCGGCAAAACAGCTCGCCTCTTTACCGGCTTAAACACCGACTCAGACTGCCCGGCCTGTTCCGTAACGCCCTCAAATTGTTATCGCCTGGAGAATGCAAACACTTGGGGCCGTGCGGATGTCTGCTACCCCCGGAGGAAAGGCCCATGTTTTGTGTTGAAAGCGTATGCCGGTCGCTCTATTATCTGTTAGATCCGCCCGAAAAACGCAAATTGAACCGATTACATAGAGAGTCCTGTAAAATCAGACGCGCAGCGTTCAAGCTGCAACTGATCAGTCGGGTATATTGAAATATGCGTTGAAGTGTCGCAGCTAAATCGCTTTGGCAATTTCAGCGGCCAGCGCGGCGTTATTAAAAATCAGCGATCTGTTCGCTTTAACGCTGTTGTTGTTACTGATTTCCTTAAGGCTATGCAGCATAAATGGGGTGACAGCCTTGCCTGTAACTTTTGAGCGCTTCAGTTCCGCTAAAGCTTTCTCAATCCACTTGTCGTGAGTTTCTTTATCCACGGCATCTTTCTCCGGAACAGGATTAGCGACTACTAAGGCGCTATCCAGACCTAATGCGAGCTGCTCGCGGAAAATTTGAGCCGCGTCTGAAGGCTTGTTAATCTGCCAGGGGACCGGATAGCCGCTGTCCCGGACATAGAACCCTGGAAAACGGTCGGTCTGATAACCAAGCACCGGTATGTTATAGCTCTCCAGTACCTCGAGTGTCGCGGGGATGTCAAGGATGGATTTGGCACCAGAACATACTACCACGATCGGGGACTGGCTTAATGACAACAAGTCTGCCGAGACGTCCCAGCTTTCTTTGGCGCCGCGGTGCACTCCGCCCAACCCGCCGGTTGAAAAGACAGTAATTCCAGCCAGGGAAGCAATGTAGGCTGTTGAGGCGACAGTGGTAGCACCCCATTTTTTAAGTCCGGCGGCCACTGAAACGTCGCGCAAGCTTAATTTAGGCATGCTCGAGTTTTGGGCAACTTCCAGCATTTCATCAGCGGTCAGCCCGATCTTGATAATACCGGCTACCAAGGCGATCGTGGCCGGAATGGCTCCTGCATCCCGCACAACAGCCTCTACGGCCCGACCGACTTCAATGTTTTCGGGATAATCAAAACCGTGGGCAATCAGGGTAGATTCGAGGGCTACAACTGGACGGTTGCGGTCAAGCGCCTTGCGCACCTCCGGTGATAACTGAAACATTGATTTTCCCCCTTCTAGGAAACTGTTTTCGAATAAGTCTGTCCTTTAACGGATCAAAATGATCCAAATAAACCGGTCCCCAAATAGATCAAAAATATTTAAATAGGTCAGTCCCCAAGAGCTCGCTGATGTCGGAGCGTTTGGGGAGCTTTTGACGCGCCCCTTCGGTCAGGCAGGCCAGCGCGCCGGCGGCAGACGCAATTCGTCCGGCAGTTTCAGGATCCTTGTTTTCCAGCAGCCATGCGACGATCAGGGCGGCGTGAAATGCGTCCCCAGCGCCGGTCGGATCAATCGCTTTCACCTGGAAGGCTGGGACATGGCAAGAGCCTCCCTGCGGCCAAAGTAGACGCGCTCCTTTGGCACCATCAGTAATAGCCGCCCTGGCATGAGGCGCTAGCCGGTCTCCAATGATGCGGCAAGCCTGATCAAAATCGTCCGTCATGGCATATGACAATGCCCCGGGACGGTTAGTCAGCAGCAAATCGATGGCAGGCAGCAGTTCGTCAAAATCCGTCCTGGTGAATCCCCTGACAATCAGATCATCGAAAGTATCGGGCAGATCAAAGGCAAATAACCGGTGTGGCGTCGAGGCGTCACGTAGTTGTGCCAAGTCACGCAAGACTGGCAGCGGGACGTAGGCTGAGGAAAAGCTCACTTGCCATTTGGCAATAAAGGCGCGATCAGCGGCGGTCAGTCGCATAGAGCGGATTCCGGTACCGCCACCCAAGATAATCCGGTCTGCGTCCGGCATGACAAGGATCACACAGCGTCCGGTTTCATCGCCGGGAATACGTATGGCGCGTGTAGTATCGACACCGTGTGACTGCAGATCCAAGATAATGCGATCGGCATCCTGATCATCACCAAGCGGAGCCACTATGGCAGCGGGGACTTCTAAGGCGGCAATGGCCGCGGCGACATTGGCCTCAACCCCGCCGGTTTGTATGGACTGGCTTTTGACCAAGGCACCAATACCCGGGGAAACCGGATTCGAGAGCATATAATAATGATCAATTAATGCATTTCCAACCGTAACTGCGCCAGCAATAATGAGGTTTTTTGACGCGCAACCAGAATTCAACGTCCATACCTCCTGACACTATGGATAATTCCATGGAAAGGTCGTTTTTCCCTGCGCTATCTGAAAAGAGTAAAGTTGGGTGAAAACGGTTGGGAATCATTCTGTAAATTGACATCCCATAGCGGGGCATGCTAATATTGCAATGGACGGAAACATTTTCTTTACTGGATCAGATTTGAGGAGGCTCTGGCGATGCGGCAAAGGTTGAACGTAATCACTGCCAAGTTCGGTATCTGTGCATTGTCGCAGGATCACTATGCCCATCGGCAGCCAATTCGGTAGTTGCTTACAATGCGCTGCCATGGGCTGCATGTCCATGGCGCACTTAAGAGTCTGCCTTTTCGGCACGATTTTTGCTTAAACGTCATGGGGAATGCCATGGCGTTTTTTTTGCACATACTAACCGACTGGATGCAAAAAGATTGAGGAGTAGGGGGAAACCACAGAATGACAATTGCTCTGCAATGTGATCGAATCTCCAAAGTGTTCTATGAAAAAGATGAAACCAAAGCAACAGGCACCCCACTTTCTTATCGAAGGTTGTTTCGACGTGAGCGTGTTCCGGTTTATGCAGTGCGCGAGACCTCCTTTACCGTTGAAAAAGGAGAAATCTTCGGGATTCTTGGTCCGAATGGATCGGGAAAGTCGACCCTCATTCGGATTATCGCCACGTTGCTCTACCCGGACGAAGGCACTGTGACTGTTTTTGGCAACGATGTCGTAAAACAGCAGCTGGAAGTAAGACGCATGATTAACAGAGTCTCGGTGGAAGCGGCCTTTTTCAAAAAACTATCGGCTATTGAGAACTTGAATTATGCGGCCCGATTGTATGGCGTAAATACCAAAATCGCCCGGCAAAGGTCCCTTGAGATTTTGCAGCGCCTGGGGTTCAAAGAGCAAAAGGCGTTTGTCTCTCTGGAAAACCTCTCGCGTGGTATGCAGCAGAAAGTCGCGATTGCCAGGGCGCTGTTCACTGCTCCAGTATTGCTGTTGCTGGATGAACCTACTACCGGACTGGATCCCAAGTCCAAGCGCGATGTGCAGGATTTTGTGAAAGAAGTCCAGGAAAAGCACGATGCCACGATCATCCTGACGACGCATGATATGGCTGAGGCTGAAAGACTCTGTGACCGAGTAGCGATTATTGATGACGGGCGTTTCGTAGCTTTAGATACGCCTGCCGGGTTAAAAAGGAAGCTTCAGTCACCACAGAATCCGGCACCAACGATGGATGATGTATTTTTCGCTTTGACCGGTAAAGACTTGGCAGACGAACTGCCCGACCTCGAAGATTAACAAATATATGGTGCAATGCCGCAAGACGGTGCAATACCGCAAGACGGTAAACATGCTGGGGGGCGTATTCGCTTGCATAAATTACTGTATGAGCTCAAGGCAACAATGGCTTTTGTTGAGCGTCATTTCAACTTGGCCAAAAGGTATTTGGGATGGGAAATTGTAGACCTGGTCTACATCCTGGTCAATGGACTCACTATTGTGCTGATCGGAGTGGGTGGCGGCCCGCAGCAAATGCTATATCTGGCTGCCGGCGCGCTGCTGTGGGAGTTTTTATCAGTCCTGTTTCACGAAGTGTCGGAATCAGTCTCTTGGGAGCGCTGGGAGGGTACCATTGAATACACTTTCATGGCGCCCATTCGTAGAGCGACGCACTTGTTTGGCATGTGTTTTTATGCTGTGATCTATGGCTCGATCCGGACGATTTTCGTACTCGGAGGGATGGCCCTATTCTTCAAATTTGATCTATCCCAAGCCAACCTATTCGGTGCGTTAGTGGTCTTATTCTGCTCCAGCATTTCGTTTATTGGACTCGGCTTTATGGCAGCTGTCCTGCCGCTCATGTCGCCGGAGAAAGGCTCGCAGGCCACCCATATCTTTCAGGCAATCGTGCTGCTGGTCTCCGGAGTATATTATGAAGTCTCAGTGTTACCGGCTTGGTTACAGCCGTTTTCGGTAATCTCCCCGGCTACCTATACACTAAGAGCAGCCAGGGCTGCCTTATTGGATGGGGCCTCTCTGGCGGACATCTGGCCGGACTTACGTATCCTGTTGTTAATTGGAATTTTGCTGATTCCATTGGGCCTAAAGGTCTTTAGCATCGGAGAGCGTTACGCGATGAAGACCGGAAAACTGAAAAGGAACGGATAAGATGAAAACGCGGAAAAATAAATTTTCGTCGATTGAAAAAATTTTATTGACAAAATTAGTTCCTGTTGATTATAATAACATTGAAGGAAGAAATATGATTTATGGGTAAGAGAGTGGAGGAGGTGCTCATCATGATTAAACTCACAGAGAGCTTCGAAAACAATGCCAGGGTCAGTAAAAAAACAGCCTTATACGGGGCGGAATTAGCAGACATTCGGTTTACCTTGATGGGCCGCCTGAAAGAAGCTTGCCCCGAGATTCGCTAGAAGACGGAGGTGCTTGAAATGATGTTTACAATCGGTGGTTACACAATTGAAACCATCCAAAAACAAGGGCATTCCGCCAGGAGAATTGAAAGAGCCTTAAAAGTTAGTCGTGCCGAGGCTGAATTGGAAAAGACAAGGCACGAAGTATATACGAGGTTTCTAATTGGCGGATAGGCGCAAACAAGTAAAGGTTACATTTAGAGAGACAGAAATTAGTGTGATAGGGGGACTTCGGGATGTTGTTTACCATAGGAGGCTATGCAATCAAAGTAAGCCGCAAGAGCGGTTCTGCTATTGTGAAAAGCGATCGGACTTACGATAGCAGGCGCGAAGAGGCGTTTGCGTTAGGGAATCAGGAAACACGCAACAATTTAACGGTCGGTAGGATTTTCTAAGTCCGGCCACCAACCAGGCCTTACCATAAAGGCAAAAAGCACAAGGCAATACGCTTTGTGCTTTTTGCTGTCTCATCCCCTCAAGCAGGAAATACTTTTTTGATGGAGAATTAACTTATGTTGACCTGTGGGGTCTGCTTTCCCGCGGTTTTTTCATTTAAGAAGCAGGAGGAATTAATGATCGAACGTGTATGGCAGATAAAACAACCGCAACCGGATCTTTGCCGGACGTTCGCCGAGAATCTGGGCGTATCTCCTGTAATCTCACAAATTTTGATTAACAGAGGTATTAGCAGTATCGATCAAGCCCGGGCTTTTCTAGGTGGCACCATTTCAGATTTGCATGATCCATTTTTGTTTCCTGGGATGGATCGTGCGGCTGAACGCATTGTCCAAGCGATCCAGGATGGCGAAAAAATTCTCATTTTTGGGGACTATGATGTTGACGGCATTACTAGCGTGGCCTTACTCATACGGCTACTGTACCCTTACGCCAAAAGAAACCTTTTTTATCATATTCCGAACCGTCTTGAAGAAGGCTATGGGCTGAACAGCGTGGCGATCGAAAAAGCCGGCCGTAACGGCATCACATTACTGATCACCGTCGATTGCGGTATTACAGCGGTGGCCGAGATTGAGCTGGCCAAATCGCTGGGCATGGATGTTATTGTGTCGGATCATCATGAACCGCCGGCGGTCCTTCCGGAAGCTCTGGCGCTGATCAACCCCAAAATCCCGGATTGTCCATATCCCTTCAGGGATTTGTGCGGCGCAGGAGTTGCTTTTAAGCTGGCCATGGCGGTGTCTGATAAAATCGGCATCAGCGAAGAAGCCTTATTCAGAGAAATTGATTTGGTGGCTTTGGCAACAGTGGCGGATATGGTACCGTTGTTTGGAGAGAACCGCATTATTGTCAAAGCCGGATTAGAGCGGATCGCCAATACTACTAATGAAGGCATGAAAGCCCTAATCGCCGTTTGTGGATTAGGGGAGCGAGCCATCACTACCGGGCATCTGGCTTTTTATCTGGCACCCAGGATTAATGCAGCCGGCCGGCTGGGCTACGCACAGACCGGGATTAACCTGTTCCTGGCGACGGATCCTGATCAGGCGTTATCTTTAGCCAGAAAACTCGAGGCCGAAAACAGAGAGCGCCAAGCGATAGAAGCCGAGCTGACAGGATGTGCTTGTCGCCAGGCGGAAGAATTGCTCGCCAAAAAAGACCAGCGCACCTTGGTACTCGCCGGGGACAATTGGCATCATGGCGTCCTTGGCATCGTGGCCTCCAAAATTGTGGAACGCTTTTACCGCCCTGCAATCCTAATTGGATGGGACGGAACAGAAGGACGCGGCTCAGGGCGGAGTATCCAGGGATTTCATTTATACCACGCCTTGGAAGAGTGCGCCGGACACCTGACCCGCTTTGGCGGCCATGAGAGCGCCGCAGGATTATCAATCACGAGGAACTCCCTGGATCAATTTGCGGAAGCGTTTGAGAACCATGCGCAGGGTTGTCTGGACGACAGCGCAATGATCCCCGCCTTAAATGCTGATGTTGAGATAGAGTTGGAGCAGGCCACGCTGGAACTGGCGAGACAGCTTACCGGGCTGGAACCATTCGGGTCACAAAACCCTGAACCAATTCTCGTCTGTCGGAATATTATGATGGTCTCGCCAAAAGGAGTCGGTGGAAACGGAAAGCACCTAAAATTCAAAGCACAAAGTGCCAACGCCCGCCTCGATGGGATCGGCTTTGGTTTAGGATCAAGGCTGCCTGATTTGCAGTCGAAAACCGCGGTGGATTTGGCTTTTGCCTTGGAGGAGAACACCTGGAATGGCGTCTCCAGCGCCCAGGCTAATGTGAAAGATCTCAAAATAGTGTCGGCTTAGCTTGAAACGGAGGCAGACAAGATGGATTTAAAGAAACATATCAGAGAAGTGCCAGACTTCCCGAAACCAGGAATTGGATTTAAAGACATTTCCCCGCTTTTGGCTGATGGTCCCGCATTTCGTTTTGCTGTGGACGAACTGGCCAGCCACTTTAAAGAGGGCGAAATCGATAAGCTCGTTGGTATCGAGTCCCGCGGGTTTTTGGTAGGCGCGCCGTTGGCCTATGCGATGAATGTTGGGATTGCCCTGGTGCGCAAGCCAGGGAAATTGCCCGGTACAGTAGAACGGATTCAATATGAACTGGAATACGGCACAGATGCGCTGGAAATTCATCGCGACGCCATTCAGCCGGGAGAAAAGGTGCTGATTGTCGACGATGTTCTGGCGACCGGTGGTACGATGTCGGCTACCGCTAAGCTGGTACGCAAACTTGGCGGAGTGATTGCCGGATTTGCATTTTTACTGGAACTGGATGATTTGAATGGTCGGGAGCGGTTAGGAGACACCCGCATCGTAACATTAATACATTACTAATAAAATTTGTTCTAATTTCACAGCGTTTATTTAACGCTTTTCACGGCAATAGTCGGCTCCGGCTGGCCGGAACACGTTTTGTTCCGGCTGTTTTTCACCGGGGAACGGGAGGGTAGTGGATATGTCTCTGGAAAATTTGATTAAAACAGTCAAGAGTTATAGCCCTTCCGCCAACACCAAGAAGCTGGAAGAGGTTTATGATTTTGCCGCCAAAGCTCATAAAGGGCAAAAACGTGATTCTGGGGATGCTTATATCCAACATCCTCTCAATGTCGCGCAGATCTTAGCTGAGATGGAAATGGACCTGACCACTTTGTGCGCCGCGATCCTGCATGATGTGGTTGAAGATACGGATGTCTTGATTACCGAAATAGAGGCCAAGTTCGGTGCCGAGGTCGCCATGCTGGTTGATGGGGTCACAAAGCTCAGTAAAATTGATTTTCAGACACGTGAAGAGCGGCAGGCAGAGAATTTGCGCAAGATGTTTCTGGCGATGGCCAAAGACTTCCGCGTCGTCCTGATTAAGCTGGCGGATCGCATGCACAATATGAACACGCTGAAATATTTGCCCGAGGATCGCCAGCGGCGAATCGCGCAGGAAACCCTTGATATCTACGCACCCCTGGCACATCGACTGGGAATGTGGAAAATTAAATGGGAATTGGAAGATCTCGCGTTTCGCTACTTTGATCCTACGGAGTATTACCGTCTGGTACACATGGTGGCCAAGAAGCGCCGCGAGCGCGAAGGTTATCTTGATGGAGTCATGGTGACACTCAATGAAACCTTGAGGGGACGCGGCATTGAAGCGGATATACAGGGGCGGCCCAAGCATTTTTACAGTATCTACAATAAGATGAAAAGAGAAAACAAGGCCTTTGCTGAGATCTTCGACTTGTTGGGGCTCAGAGTAATCGTCAGCACAGTGAAAGATTGCTATGCTGTGCTTGGCGAGATCCACAACCTGTGGAAGCCGATCCCGGGAAGGTTTAAAGATTATATCGCCATGCCAAAATCAAACATGTACCAATCGCTGCATACTACGGTGATTGGGCCGAATGGCGAGCCTCTGGAAATTCAGATCCGCACTAAAGAGATGCATGAAACAGCCGAGTTTGGTATGGCGGCGCACTGGCGTTATAAAGAAGGCGCCGGTGCGAAGGATTTTGAGGATAAATTCTCCTGGCTCAGGCATTTACTGGAATGGCAGCGTGAATCCGGCGATCCTGAGGAATTTCTTGAATCGCTACGCATTGACCTTTTCATGGATGAAGTCTTTGTTTTCACTCCCAGGGGCGATGTCAAGAGTCTGCAAAGCGGATCAACGCCGGTTGACTTTGCTTATACAGTGCATACTGATGTCGGTAACCGCTGTATTGGCGCCAAAGTAAATGGCAAATTAGTACCACTCGATTATAAACTGGTCAACGGTGATATTATTGAGATTGTCACTTCCAAACAGGCGACCGGGCCAAGCTTGGACTGGCTTGCCTTCGTGCAGAGTTCGAAAGCGAAAAGCAAGATCCGGCAATGGTTCCGGGAGGAACGGCGCGATGAAGACTTGGCACATGGCCGCGAATTATTAGAGAAGGAACTACGCAAACAAGGGCTGGAAGTTAGCGAAAACCTGAAACAAGATAAACTGCTTGAGGGTGCCAAACGGCTGGGGTTTCTGGAAGCAGAAGATCTGGTGGTCGCGGTCGGTTCCGGGAAAGTTTCCGCCGGAATGGCTGTGGGCCGCATCATTGGTGATCGCGAAACAGTGCAACAACCGATCGGAGAAGAAGAAAAAGAGATTCGCCAGACTTCTGATGGCTTGCATGGCATTCGCGTGCAGGGCGTTTCCAATTTGCTGGTGCGGCTCTCGCGCTGCTGTAGCCCGCTGCCTGGCGATGAGATTGTGGGCTATGTCACGCGCGGCCGCGGAGTATCAATCCATCGTAAAGATTGTCCAAATCTCACGCAAGAGAACCCTGGCAATGAGCGCTATGTTGAAGTGGAGTGGGACGCAGTTTCTGCCGGTTCATATCCTGTTGATGTTGATATCGAAGCGGTTGATCGCACCGGTTTACTGGCTGATGTGGTCAATGCGCTGGCCGAAATAAAAGCTCCGCTGATGCGGGTGAATGCGCAAACAGGTCGCAGTCGGCTGGCGCATGTCAGCCTGACTGTCGAGGTTAATCACATTGAACATCTTAATAACATTTTGAAGAGGATTCGCCGCGTGGATGGGGTGTTGCAGGCGTATCGCGGAGGTGGCGGTTAATGCGCGCGGTGGTGCAAAGGGTGACTAGCGGAGCGGTATCAATTGACGGTCAGGAAGTGGCCCGCATTGGGCGCGGCCTGGTGGTCTTAATCGGCGTAACGCAGACTGATACTGAAAGCGACGCCAGTTATATTGCCAGCAAGGTCGTTGGCTTGCGTATTTTTGAAGATTCGAACGGTAAGCTGAATTTGTCAGTTCAGGAAGTTGGTGGCGCAGTACTGGCCATTTCGCAATTCACTTTGTACGGGGATGCCCGCAAAGGCAGAAGACCCAGCTTTACACAGGCAGCTGCAGCTGAGCAGGCGGTGAGTTTGTACCAGCATACGGTGGACCTGCTCAAACAGCATGGTATCAGTGTGGCAACCGGAGTCTTTCAGGCCGACATGCTGGTGGAAATTAACAACGACGGTCCGGTGACATTGTTACTGGACAGCGAGAGACTTTTTTGAAGGGATCGATACCTGTGCAAATCAAAGTTTTGGAGACGCCTCCCTTGGACGCGAATTGCTATATCGTCGCCTGTGAAAAGACAAATGCTGCCGTCATTATCGATCCTGGAGGGAACTTCAGAGAGATCAAGGACGTTATAGATCACAGTGAGCTTTCGGTGAAAGCGATTATCAATACCCATGGCCATGTGGATCATATTGGTGCTAATGGGGAATTGAAGCAGGCTACGGGAGCGCCGCTATTGATTGGAATGGCAGATGCACCGATGCTGCCCGAACCATCCCAGAATCTGTCGGCTTTTCTGGCAGAACAGGTACGTAGCCCCGAAGCGGATCGTCTACTGCAAGACGGTGATTGTGTTACATTCGGTGAGGAGAGTCTGCAGGTAATTGCCACCCCCGGTCATACCAAAGGAGGACTTTGTCTCTATAGTCCGGCTGCCACCGGGGCTGGGGCGAGGTCCGGGGCTCGGCTCGGAGCCGGAGTGCTTTTCTCAGGAGATACACTTTTTGCTGGTTCAATTGGGCGTTCAGATTTACCAAGTGGGAACGGTGTCGAGCTGGTGGAATCCATCAGGCAGAAATTGTTGACGCTCCCTGATGATACCGTCGTTTATCCCGGACACGGAGAAACGACCACGATTGGAGAAGAACGCCGATTCAATCCATTTCTTTAGTCTATAGTCCGCTGGATCCGCCGTCGTCCGCTGTCGTCGGGATCGCTGGGCAGCAAGACAAGAAGTAGGAAGGTGCCGCGTGTGGCCTGCTACCGTGTACAATGTAATATTGCGGGTCAGGAGGAAAACGTGCGCAATATGCTCCTCACTTTTGATCCGCAGGCCCAGATTACCGCGGACGCCGAGCAAGGTTTTGTTTTTGAGGTTCTAACTTTCGAACATGGGGAGCGCGGGTTCAGCGCGATCGGGCGCTTTTCAGGATCGGACTCCGTCCTTGAGGAACGGCTTATTGACTGTGAAATCGGTGATCCACGCTATCCAGAAGCAGATCTTGATCGTCGCATTCGAGAAAGAATACGTCTGTTATGTCTACGGCTGATGACACGTGCGACGGGTCAAACGGCCAGTCCATGGGGCATTTTGACCGGCATCCGGCCGACCAAAATGTATTTCTACCTCTCGGCACTGGGTTTCAGTGCTGACGAAATTCGCGAACGCCTGGTGGCAGTCTATGGGTTAACACCCGCTAAAGCGGATCTTGTCAGAGCAGTAGCCCAGGTTGAAAAGCCTTTTCTTAATAACCCTGCCGATCAAGTAGGCATTTATATCGGGATTCCATTTTGCCCGACGCGTTGCCATTATTGTTCTTTTGCTTCCTACCCACTTAGCACGCATGGGCATCATGTACCGCGTTTTTTGGAGGCGTTGGCCAGAGAAATCCAGGCAGTGTCAGCTTGTCTGCAAAGTACAGGGCTGAAGGTTAACTGCCTTTATGTCGGTGGAGGAACTCCGACGGCCTTGCCGGATGATGCATTTGAGTCTCTGATGCATCTGCTGCCGCAGTCTTTTCGGATCCCGGCACAGGGCGAGTTCACTATTGAAGCCGGGCGTCCCGATACGATCAGTCCGCGCAAAGCGATGATTATCAAAGCCGCCGGGGCGAATCGCGTTAGTGTTAATCCGCAGACGATGCATGACAAAACGCTGGCCATCATTGGACGCGGTCATACTGCGGCTGAAGTGTGCAGAGCGGTGGAGTGTATCAGGGCCGCGGGTATTGCCACGCTGAATATGGATTTAATCGCCGGATTGCCAGGAGAAACACGCGATGATATGGCACAAACACTGGCCGCTATTCAGAAACTAGCCCCTGAAAACCTGACGGTGCATACTTTGGCGATCAAGCGTGCCGCCCAATGGCGTCATAATTTGGCAGATTATGATCTGCCGTCCGCCGACGAAACAGCAGCAATGGTGGAGCTGGCCGCCCAAGTTGCTTCGAGGATGGGGATGCATCCATATTATCTTTATCGACAGCGTTTTATCTTGGCAAATTTGGAAAACCTGGGTTTTTCTCTGCCAGGTAACGAGTCCCCATATAATATCCAAATGATCGAAGAACGTCAGACCGTAGTAGGGTTGGGAGGTGGCGGAGTTACAAGGCTGGTCCGGCCGGAGTCCGGTAAGATTGAAAGACTGTTTAACCCCAAATGTCCAGCTACCTATGTTTCCAGAATTGAGGAAATAATTAGCGGAAAAGTCAAGAGTATTGAAAGCCTATTTCATTGACACTGTCAGGCGGTTTAGTTAAAATAGAGAGGAATCGGACAATCTGGGACATGTTTAGGTCTCGTTACCATTGTTGCTGCAGTGTTTGATTTTAAAAGAGGGGGAATTTATCCAAATGGGCACAATGACCGGCATCCGGAAGGGTGCTAAGCGTTATTTAAAGGGCATTGTTTTAGTATTAATTGTCGCTCTACTGGCCGGAGGATTTTACCTCGGAATAGGAAACCGCCAATACCAGAGCTCGCAGGGCCTTTACAAAGGTCCGTCCGCCTCGGTCAATGGTGTTAAGATTAAGGATGAGGATTTTAATCGCGCCCTTAATCAGACGCGCAATGAGTTCTATCAGTATGGCGCGGCATTATCTGAGGAGTTGATTCATAGTTTCGCGCTGGAAAACGCGATTAATAATCAGATCATGCTGAATGCCCAGAAAGACATGAAAATCGCAGCTTCCAATGCAGAAGTCAATGCTTTCATGGATCAAATGCATAAAGCTTATGACACCGAGGAAGAATGGAGCATGCTACTCTACCAGACCGGTGCGGGTTCAGAACGTGAACTGCGCGGGATGGTCAGAGAGTCAATTGTCTATCTCAATTTGCTGAACACACTGGCCAAAGAGAAGGGCCTCACAGTTGAAGAACAGGAAATTATCGATGCCTATCAATCTGTCGATGCCAGCCATATTCTCATTAGAGTTAAGGCCGCAGGCACTGACGAAGAAGGGCATACCGAAGCTGAAGCCCGCCAGCTGGCCAATGAGATTTATGAGCAGCTAAAGGCCGGTGCCGATTTTGTAGCCTTAGCCAATGAGAAAACCGAAGATCCCAGCGGCCAAGGAAAGGGTGGCGCCCTGGGCACTTTCGTACGCGGACAGATGGTACCCGAGTTTGAAGAAGCCGCTTTTGCACTGCCGGCAGGAGAAATCAGCGAACCGGTCAAGACGACTTTTGGCTATCATATCATCAAAGTCAATAATCGCGTTGATCCGGAAAGCGAAGAATTCCAGAGTAAGAAAGCCGATTATGAGAAGAATCTCTTAGCGCAGAAATTCGAAGGCGAGCATCTGAATACTTGGATCGAAGAGCAGAGATCGCAGGCTACCATTGATATTCTTGATCCCGCCTTTCGTGCTTTCCGTCTGAAGGGCGAGGAGAAGTGGCCGGAAGCTGCTCTCGCCTATGAAAAAGCGATCAAAAATGATAAAGATAACCAAGGATTATACTTGTCATTAAAAGAAGTCTATGTCAGAGATAACAGGCTTGCAGACGCCGCCAAGCTGATGGAGACCGCCCGGAAGAAGTGGCCGGAAAACACCGCTGTTCTGACTACACTGGCTGATGTTTATGCTTTGCAGAAAGACACCGCGAAGACTGGTGAGGTGCTTGCTTATACTTCCAGCATCGCCGGTGACGATGTTGCGATGCATCAGGAAATCAAGGCCCTCTATGAGAAAGCCGAAATGACAGCGGAAGCTGCTGAAGAGCAGATCATTATCGAAACCTTGGCAGCTCAGCAAGCTACTGAGCAGACCGGAGCAGACATCACCGGGGATATCTCTGCTGACGAAACCTCGACAGGTTCGGAAGGCGGCAACTAGTTCCCGGAATCAATGAAAATGGAGCGCGGAAGGCGAGTACTTCGCCCTCCGCGTTTTCGTAAATTTGAAAAAGGTGGTGGAAGGCTATGGAAGCAGCCGCACCTCGCGGAACTCAAGATATACTCCCGGAAAGTGCCGAATGGTGGCAACAGGTGGAAACAGCTGCCCGGGAGGTTGCCAGACGCTTCAATTTCAAAGAAATCAGAACCCCCATCTTTGAACATACGGAGATTTTTGCCCGCGGCGTTGGTGAGACAACGGACATTGTGGAAAAGGAAATGTACACTTTTATGGATAAAGGCGGACGTAGTCTGACCTTGCGTCCAGAAGGTACAGCCGGCGTTGTGCGCGCCTATATTGAACATAAATTATATGGGGCCTCACCGCTGCAAAAACTTTACTACATTGGTCCGGCTTTCCGCTATGAGCGTCCGCAGGCCGGTCGTTACAGACAGCATCATCAATTTGGTCTGGAATTGATTGGCTCGGTGGATCCAGCCGCAGACGTTGAGATCATCGGCCTGACCATTGCCTTTTATCGCCAATTCGGCTTGAAGGATCTGGAAGTACGCCTGAACTCGATTGGCTGCCCGTCCTGTAGGCCGCGATTCCGCGAAACGTTGATTAATCAACTCACATCCAGAAAGGCCGCGCTCTGCCCAACCTGCAACGAGCGGTTGGATCGTAATCCGTTGCGGCTGCTGGACTGCAAAAATCCTGACTGCCAGGCGCAGATGCAGGATTTGCCCAAGACGGTTGACTTTCTTTGCCCGGAATGCCGGGAGCACTTTGACAAAGTCCGGCGTTATTTGGAATTGAAGGGAATCAAATACGAGCTGGATGCAACCCTGGTCAGAGGGCTTGATTACTATACCAGGACTGTCTTTGAAATTGTCTACCGCGGACTCGGAGCTCAGGATGCAATGTGCGGTGGAGGTCGCTACGACGGCTTGATCGAGACGCTTGGCGGGCCGCCCACTCCAGGTGTCGGGGTTGGAATTGGACTGGAGCGCCTTATTTTGACGCTCGAAAAGCAGAAAGTTTATCAGCCCCAGATTAAGCCGCTGGATGTGTTTATTGTGGCTTGCGGCGAAAAAGAGCGTGATCAAACTGTAGGATTGGCCTATCGGCTGCGTTCCTATGGCTTGTCCGTTGATTTTGATTTTCAGGGCCGCGGAATGAAAGCCCAGTTAAAGGCGGCCGATCGCAGTGGGGCCACCGTCGCCGTGATTTTTGGGGAAGAAGAATTGCGCAATGAAATGGTCATTGTCAAGATTATGCAGGATGGCACGCAGCAGAATGTTCCACTCATTGACATTGAAACGGCCCTGGCTTCCATAATCATGGGCCAAAAGGCTAGTAACATGGGATAAGACTGATAGCTGGTTCAATTGGGAACCTCTGATACTTGCTATGGACAGGCAAACTGTGGTATGATCATATTACAGTTCAGAGACACTAAATTTGCTCCCTGCTGTGTTCGTGATAAAGCTGAGCGTGTTATGAACCGAACAACGCGCTTAAGGGAACCTAACTCTGGCTGCCTAGCGACGCCCCGTCTTCGTGCGGGGTAAGCGAAACAGTCAGGAGGGTACCCACCTGCTTATAGGCAGGTTCAAAGCATTCAGCCAGCGGCATGGCGGGGGCATAAAAGTCCTTTTGGAATGCCCGTTTTGGAAGGTCCGAAGGATTAGTTTCAGTTCCATCTGAAGCCGGGAATTTTCCCGGCTTTTATGCTATGGTTGTTGGGGGAATGTTTGTGACGGAACGCTTTTTGCGAACGGAAATGCTGATTGGTGCTGAGGGCGTGGCCAAGCTGGCGCAAGCCCGCGTGGCAGTGTTTGGGCTGGGAGGCGTAGGCTCTTTTGCGGCGGAAGCGCTTGCCAGGGCAGGCATTGGCCATTTACTGCTGGTGGATCATGACGTGGTCAGCGTCTCCAACATTAATCGACAGCTGATTGCCCTGGAGAGTACGGTCGGGCACTCTAAGGCTGAGATTATGGCAGAGCGCATCGCGGCCATTAATCCGCAGGCGGAAGTGGAACCGGTGGTTGCTTTTTATACGCCGGAGACACACGCACGCTATTTTGACAGGCACCTGGATTATGCCGTGGATGCGATCGATACTGTGACGGCTAAGATTGACCTGATCACCTATTGTGTACAGCACGAAATTCCCTGTATTGTCAGTATGGGAACAGGCAACAAGTTTGATCCGGCGCGCTTCCAGGTTGCGGATATTGCGGACACCCATACCGACCCGCTAGCCAGGGTGATGCGTACTGAGCTAAGAAAGCGCGGGATTAGCAGGGGCGTTAAGACCGTTTTTTCTGATGAAGTACCGGTCGGGTTGTCAGAAGGGTTTGAGAAGGAGCCGGAGAACAAGCATAATCAGCGTGTCGTGCCAGGCAGTATTGCATTCGTGCCGCCAGTGGCCGGAATGATTCTGGCGTCGGTGGTGGTCCGCGATTTGCTGGGCATACAGATTGAAATGTACCGGAGGTCAAAATCTAAATGAGTGGCACAAATGGGAATGGCACGGGATGTAATGCCAAAGAGGATGCAGGCGCACGCGCCAAAAAAGAGATGCGGCGCCGGATTCGGGCTTTGCGTGAAAGCCTGTCCGCAGCAGAAATCGCGCTGCGTTCGAAGCAGGTGATCGCGCGTTTGATGGATGCCGCGGGTGGCGCGGTAATAAGTCAGTTGGCTGACAAGCAAGTATTTGCGCTTTATTATCCAACCAAAAACGAAGTTGATGTCAGACCGCTGGTTGAGGATCTATGGCGACGCCAAAAGATCGTCCTATTTCCAAGAATTTGCCCGGACACGAACTTGATGGAGTTTCGGCAGGTGCACTCTTTTGCTGATTTTACGGCTGGTCCGTTTAAGTTGCTGGAGCCTGATAGCAGCTGTCCAATCTGGGCGTCTGAACAGATTGAGGCGGTCATTGTGCCAGGAGTGGCCTTTGACTTACAGGGCTACCGGATTGGGTTTGGCGGCGGTTATTATGATCGCTTCTTGCCGCTTGTGCAGTCGGGCGCGGTCAAGATCGCCCCAGTGTTTGAGTTTCAGATTGTCGATGAGCTGCCGCATGAGGCGCATGACCAGAAAGTCGATTGGCTGGTTTCCGAAGCGCGCCTGATTAGAGCGGGACAAGCTTAAGTTTGGATGTTTGGAGTGAACCGGTTATGAAAAATTACATTGTGGATGATCTGTCTGAGTCTGATATTGGTGGAGCCGTAGAAATATGGGTTGACCAGAATCGGCGTTATTGCGGTAATAGCGCTGCATTCCCGGATCTTTGGAGGAACAACACTGGTGGAATTGTCGGGTTTTTGCAGGCTAGAATTCAGAGAAAAGCGGCTCGTGCCCTGAGACATGGTCATGATCTATGCGGGTACCTGACTTACGACAAGTTTCCGTTTAATGGGGAAATGTCTTCGTTTGTTCCGGCTTTGGCACATGCGGTTGTCGAAGAGTATAAAGAAGAGGGATATCTTGCACTCTATCGGAGTGTTTCGCAGGAATGGGTTGACCAAAACATCTTTAACCATATGTGGACCATCAACTATAATGACCTTAAGCTGCGCGCTGCCTTATATGATTTGGGTTTTGGATCCTATCTGATCGATGCCTTTGCCTGTCCGGATGACAAAATGGATTGCGCGGATTCCTTTGTGATTACCAGAGCTTCCGAAAGCGACGCAGGAGCGCTCTTTGAGTTAATTGAGGAGTCCCGGCTATATTATCGTGCCACCCCGATCTTCCTGAACAGAGAACCTTATCAGATAGATGATGTTAAGAAACTAATCGGAGAAAGCAATGTCTTTATGGCCTGGGACGAAGCCTGGGACGACAAAAAGGCCATTGGCTTTATCAATGTCAGCGTCTCTCAGGAAAATAACAATATTGACATGTCATTAGAGAATCATGGGCTTCTGGATGAAATCGGCGCCTACATCCAGCCCGGTTATCGGGGCGGCAAGGGATTAGGAAAACAGTTGTTGAAGAAAGCATTTGAGTACTGCCGCAATAGTGGCGTCTCGCGTGTTCATGTCGACTTTGAAACAGCTAATCCTTTTGCGAATAAGTTCTGGAGGAAATATTTCGATCCTATGCTGTTATCAGTGCGCAGGACTATTAATAAAAACGTCAACTCAATCAATTAATTTGGAATCCGGAAAGGGCGGAAAGAACATGGAGGATCGCCTGGGCCGCAAAATTACTTACCTGCGGGTTTCAGTGACAGAGCGTTGCAACTTGCGCTGCCTTTATTGCCGCCCCGAGAGCGATAGTGGTGCGGGCGACGGCGATTGCGGCAACAGTAACGGCGGTTTAGGGGCCGCTGCTCTTGACAATGAGAGCTTCCTGAGGATTATTGCTGCTGCTGCGGCGTTGGGAGTCAAAAAGATTCGCCTTACGGGTGGCGAACCGCTGGTTTATCCTGATTTGGCGGCGCTAGTGGCTGGCATACGAGCTATTGCCGGGATTGAGGAAATCACGCTGACCACCAATGGGCTGTTATTGGCTGAACAGGCTGGGCAGTTGAAGGCTGCCGGTCTGGACAGAGTAAATATCAGTATGGACTCGCTGGAGGTAACCAGGTTTGCGGAACTGACCCGCGGTGGCGACTTAAAGAAAGTGCTTCAGGGAATGGCAGCGGCGATGGCGGCGGGATTGTCTCTCATTAAGCTGAACGTCGTCCTTGTTAAAGGGGTTAATGACTGCGAAATCTCCGATTTTGCCACATTAACGATGGGACTACCAATTCAGGTGCGTTTTCTGGAACTGATGCCTTTCGGAATCGGGGCGGAGATGGGGCGTAGCGCGGTCGTGTCAGCCGACGAGGTGATCGCCAGACTGCCGGATTTGATTCCTGTCGAGATTAACAAAGCGCAAAACGCTGGGCCGGCGCGGGTGTTTCGCCTGCCGGGTGCCCGGGGGACGATCGGGTTTATCAGCCCGGTGTCATCATGCTTCTGTCCTTCCTGTAACCGGCTGCGCCTGACCAGTAACGGCCTGCTGCAGCCCTGTCTGTTCAGTGCGGAAGGGATTGATATTGGAACGGCAGCCAGGAGCGGGGTCAGCAGCGAGGAATTGAGCGCAATTATTCGGCGGGCGGTTTTGGCCAAGCCGGAAGACTGGCGCAAGGTCGCCCGGGAAATTCCTGATCGCTGCGGAAGGTGCGCATTAGGACGTCCTGAAAGACAAATGTCGCAGGTTGGGGGCTGAAGTGATGGATGAAAGCGAATTAAGCGGCGAATTAAGCGGCGAATTGAATCATTTTTCCTCAGAAGGTCTGCCGCGCATGGTGGATGTCGGTGCCAAACCGGATACAATTCGGGAGGCATGCGCCGAGGGATTAATTACGATGCAGCTTGAGACTTTGGAGCTCATCCTCAATCGCAAGGCAGCGAAGGGTGACGTACTGGCGGTGGCGCAACTGGCCGGCATCATGGCCGCCAAACAGACTAGTAGCCTGATACCGCTTTGTCACAACATCCCACTGAACGGAGTTGATATTGTTATCGAACCGCAGCGGGAAAACGGCGTCAGCGCGCTTCATATTGTGGCTACAGTGCGTTGCAGAGCCAAAACAGGTGCCGAAATGGAAGCACTGACCGCTGTCTCAGTGGCAGCATTGACAGTCTACGACATGTGTAAGGCCGTCGACCGGGGCATGGAAATAGGGGCGATCCACCTGCTGACTAAATCCGGCGGCAAAAGCGGTACCTACACCCGAAAATGATCCGTTGGGGGCGTTTTTTTGGCGAAAGTAGTTTCCATTAATTTAAGCGCAAAGAAAGGCGAGCAGAAAACCCCTGTACAGTCAGCTGTTTTTAAGAAAGACTGGGGTATTGAGGGGGATGCCCATGCCGGACCATGGCATAGACAAGTCAGCCTACTGGCAGAAGAGAGTATCGATCAAATGCGCGCGCGTGTGCGCGCTTCCGGCCTGGAGCTAAACTACGGCGATTTTGCTGAGAATATCACCACAGCCGCGATCGAGGTTATGAAATTGCCTGTTGGCTCCCAGATTCAAATCGGCAGTCAGGTCGTTCTGGAAATTACCCAAATCGGCAAAGAGTGTCATCAAGGCTGTGCGATCCGCGAGAAAGCCGGCGACTGTGTAATGCCGCGTGAAGGTGTATTTGCGCGCGTCGTTGAGGGTGGGACGGTCTCAGTGGGAGATGCGATTACAATTGGCTGCCCCGCGATCAGAGTCGGCGTAATCACTGCCAGCGATAAGGGATCCGCCGGGGCCAGAGCGGATCTCAGCGGCCCAACAATCCGGGAGATGGCTGCAGCGTTCGGCGGCATAGTAACCCAATATTGCATTGTTCCAGACGAGAAAACTGCACTGGCGGACGTAATGGCAGCCTGGTCTGATCAGGGGCTATGCGATCTGATATTCACAACCGGGGGGACGGGGCTTTCACCCAGGGATGTTACTCCAGAAGCCACGCTCAGCGTTGTTGAGCGCTTGGTGCCCGGTATTCCGGAGGCAATGCGGGCCAAATCCCTCCAGCTGACCGACAAAGCCATGTTAAGCAGGAGTGTCGCCGGTACCCGTGGGCGAACGCTGATCATTAACCTGCCGGGGAGTCCGAAGGCGGTTCGGGAGTGTCTGGAAGTGATTACCGGTGTGCTGCCCCATGCTATTGAAACGCTGCGCGGGGAAGTAAGCGAGTGCGCCCGGAAGTGAGGCCGGATTCAGCTGCGCCTCAAAGTGGCTGTTGTTTCCGGACTAAGGCGAAATCCGTCACCCTTCTTTTCAAGCGTGCCTTCGATGCGCAGCAAATCATAGCGCCGGGCAGCAAAGAAATCCCTGTTTTTCTCAGAAAGATGTCGCTCCAGAGCGGTGGCACGGATTCTTTCCCCAGTAGGACCTCCGCATAAATAAAGTAATCTTTTGCCGCGTTCAATGATCGGATCGCTAACCACCCGCCAGGTCGTGTCGCTTGTGATGTTGGTGCCTGAGGCGCTGGCGGTGCCGGCACTGTCCTTGGTGGCGTACAAAAGGGCTGCGTAATTGAGCCGTTCTTTTTTGCTTCCAATTTCGCGGTCTATTTGAGCAATCCAATCAGGGCGCTCCCAGACTTCGGTGCCATGACACCAATCATTTTCTGCCAGGATCCCTTGGCAATTAGCGCAATGACAGCAAGGCCACAACAAAGCAACATCGGGATCGGTCAGCAGCTGATCTCGTAATTCGATTAATCGGCGCGCCGTTTCCCGTAAGGCCGGTTCGGCTACTAACAGCCGCCCGGTCGGGCTTAGGCGGTTCTTCAGCAATGTAAAAATACGTTGGGATTCCTCAACCGTGTTTTCATTGAGTACATTAAAGGCCAAAATCAGATCAAAATCCATCTCTTGAGGAATGCGGCTGGCGGCGTGTATCTGCAGCGGGAGGTCCGACCGCTCCAGCAAGCGGACTGCTGTTTCCAGTACAGTCGCACTCTGATCCACAAGATATAGTTCAGCTACAGCTGAATGCGGATTAAGATGAGATTCAAGATAGAATGCGGCGCCAAGCGCTGCTGATCCTGGCCCACAGCCAAAGTCGAGGATTCTCCATGGAGTCGCTGTTGTTGTTGGCGGGGTAGATGTCTTTGGCGTCGTTGGTGACATTGGCGGCAAAAAACCTTCGCTGGCGATGCGCCTCAGCAACAGGAAAGTCTTAACACAGTTCACCGGAAAAAAATAGGCTAAATAGGCGGCACGCAAATCAGGATCGGACATATACAGGTGTTCCTTGCCGGAAGTTGGCAGGGGCTTCTTCAGGCGGTTAAAGAAGTCGGACAAATCGCCGACATTTCTGGCCAATCCCCGCTGCGCAGGCAGAATATGCTCGTCCACTAGCAGCCCTTCAATTAGCGCAGTCAGCGATTGCGTAGTCTGTGTTTCCGGAAGCGTCGCATCTTTTTTGCCCACGAAAAATCCCTCCGATTCATAACACAAGGGGACACGAGGGGACGGTTCTGCTGTGTCGCTCACGGCGCAGACGAGGGAAATGACACAGCAGAACCGTCCCCTCGTGTCAATTGTTGGGTCTAGACTTTGTTACACAAAAGAGGTATAATAATTAATGCTAATGCGCCCGTAGCTCAGGGGATAGAGCACCGGCCTCCGGAGCCGGTTGCGCAGGTTCGATTCCTGCCGGGCGCACCATTCTGCCATTTCAAACCCGTCTTGAACGGGTTTTTTGTTTGGTTCGACAAATAGACATGTTTTGCTTTTATTAAGAGGATTCCTGTCTGACTAAAAAGAAATAAGATCAATTCGCGGATTGGGAAACTTATCTATGAGCTGAAGAATTGGCGACGCTTTCAGCTCCTGAACATAAACTGGATCAAAACAATAATGTCAGTGACGAAGCAGATTTCATCTCACTGAACCAAGAAAGGTGTTGCAAAATGGCTGTCTATGTATCCACCAGTTGTTTGAAAGGTGGCAGGGATGCTCTGACAGTTGTCAGAAAGTATGTTGATTCCGGTATACGCCATATCGAGCTTGGGTCAGCGCATGCCAGCACTGTCGGTCTCAACGAACTGCTGACTTTCCCGGGCTTAAGGCTGGCGGCCCATGGAACTTTTACCGGACGGATGGCCCCACGCGGCACGTCGTTGTTTTCCAGGGACGATCAGGCGCGCTTGACTCAGATTAAGCAGATTAAGGAAGATATCAGGTTATGTTCCGCCCTCGGAGCAGGCTTTTATACGTTTCATCCGTTGGCACCCGGTGATACCGACCCGGATTGGCAGGCTGGTGTCACAGCCTTACGGGAAGTAATTCGGGAGGCTGAAGAAGTCGGCATTCCGGTTGGCATTGAAAATGTGCATTATGGAAAGCTTGGGCATACGGGATTGCTTGACCGAGCTGAAGAATTGCAGAGCCTCATCCGGGAAGTCGGTTCGCCGATGCTGAAGATTCTGCTCGACTTGGGACACCTCAAGCTGGCTGCTGTTCAGGAAAGGCTTGACCCGTTCCACTTCATCCGTCTACTGGCCCCTTATACGATTGCTATTCACATGCACGATAATGATGGTAAGACTGACGGGCATTGGCCGCTAAACGCCGATAGTGAAGCTGCTCAGTGGATAAAGATGTCCGAACTGTCGAATATTCCGGTGATTCTGGAGGCAACCCGGCAGACAATGCCCGAAATATTGCATCAGTTAGCGCTACTGGAATGGTTGATTAGGGAAGACTCTCACGTATAAAACGATTCGGGGAACCGGGGTGTGAAGATGGAAGATCGAAGCAAAGCAGCATCGCAAGCTGCATCAGAGCACGCCGTAGAGCGCGCACGCATTCTGGAGTTGCGTCGTGCCATCGAAAGGCATAATCAGCTTTACTATGTTGAAGATTCTCCTGAAATAGGCGACGCCGAGTATGATACACTGATGCGCGAGTTACGCACCCTGGAGGAAAAGCATCCGGATTTGGCGGATCCCGCCTCGCCCACGCAGCGTGTCAGCGGCCAGCCCAAAACCGGGTTTCGCACAGTGCAGCACCAGGTGCCGCTGCTCAGCCTGGATAATGCTTTTGGCGCTGAGGAATTGCGGGCTTTTGACGGCCGGGTGCGCCGCGGACTGGGACTTGGGACGACTGATGCCAGTCGCGGTTCAAGTTGTCCCGTACGGCCGGCCTCACCCGCGCCCTATGTTGTTGAACTGAAAATAGATGGACTGACGGTCGCCCTTACTTATCGCGACGGGCTGCTGACGGAAGCTGCTACCCGCGGCGACGGGCTGACTGGCGAAGATATTACCGCCAATATCCGGACCGTGCGGTCGATTCCGTTGCGAATCAATAACCGAGTCCGGCTCCTGTCTGTGCGCGGCGAAGTCTATATGCCCAAAGAGGAGTTCGCCGCTCTCAACCGGGAACGCGAAGAAGCAGGCCAGCCGCTGTTTGCCAATCCACGCAATGCAGCGGCCGGTTCGCTCCGGCAACTCGATCCTAAAATAACGGCTGGTCGTCCGTTGAAGGCGTTTTTCTATGACATTTTGGTTGCCGAAAGCGACGAGCTTACGATTCCTGGCACGCAGTCGCAGCGGCTGGAATTTCTGGCTGGTCTCGGGCTGCCAGTCAACCGCGATTTCCGCGTCTGTGCCAATATTGAAGAAGTCATCGACACTTGCGATTATTGGATTGATCAGCGCCACCGTCTTTCCTATGACATTGATGGGTTGGTGGTCAAGCTCCAATCCATTGCCGCCCGGGAGGAACTAGGCTACACTGCGAAAGCACCGCGCGCCAACATTGCCTTTAAATTCCCGGCGGTTCAAGAAGAAACCCAAGTACTTGACATTGAAGTGAATGTCGGTCGCACCGGGGCAGTCACGCCGCTCGCCATTTTGCGGCCAGTCGTCGTGGCTGGCTCAACCATCAGCCGGGTAGCGCTACATAACGAGGATTATATCAAAGAAAAAGACCTCCGCATCGGCGACTGGGTGATGATCCACAAAGCCGGCGACGTCATTCCGGAAGTAGTCAAGGTCTTGACCGAAAAGCGTACTGGCATGGAAAGGATATATGCGATGCCCCGGAGTTGCCCGGTTTGCGACCAACCGGTTTTCCGGGTGGAAGGAGAAGCAGTCATCCGCTGCGTTAATGAATCTTGCCCGGCGCGCCTCAGGGAGCGACTAATCCATTTTGCCTCCCGGGACGCGATGGACATTGACGGCCTTGGCCCAGCGAATGTCAACCAGCTGGTTGATGCGCAGCTCATCGAGGATCCGTCCGATCTGTATCACATTACGGTGGAAGATCTGCTTAAGCTGGACAGGTTTGCACTTAAGTCAGCCCAGAACCTGGTGGCCGCCATTCAGAAGAGCAAACAGGCTGGGTTAGACAAAGTCATTTACGCTCTTGGGATCCGGCATGTTGGTAAAGGGGCGGCCCGCGTATTGGCGCAACACTTCCGTAGTCTCGAGCGCTTGCAGCAGGCCTCCGCGGAAGAGCTGCAGACCGTTCCGGAAGTAGGTGCCATCATGGCTGAGAGCATTAACAGTTATTTCGGACAAGAGCAAAACCAGCGTTTGATCGATCAATTGGCGGCGGTTGGCGTCAATATGGAGCTACCGGATACAGATCGGCGATCATCGGATGGCGGATCACTGCCGCTGGATGGCAAGACGCTCGTGATCACTGGTACGCTGAGCGGTTTTTCCAGGAGTGAGGCGGAAGAAGCCGTCCGGCGAGCCGGCGGCAAGGCTTCCGGCAGCGTCTCCAAAAGGACGGATTATGTCGTAGCAGGCACTGAAGCCGGCTCAAAGCTGGACAAGGCCAACGAGCTTGGGATCAGAGTACTGAACGAAGCAGAATTTGTACAATTATTACAAAACAAAGGAAGTGTTGAGTAAGATGGGCGCAGACGGACGCAGCCAGGTCGATATCGGGCATTTGGCAACACTGGCCCGCTTAAATCTGAAACCAGAGGAATGCGCGAAATTTCAAGAGCAGATCGAGGACATTCTCGCTTATGTGGACAAACTGTCGCAGTTGAATGTCGACGGCGTTGAGCCAATGACCACGGCCCTGCCGATGATCAATGTCTTTCGGGATGACACCCCACACGAGACGCTGTCGCGCGACGAGGCCATGCGGAACGCTCCTGACAAAGAAGGCGCTTTCTTCAAAGTGCCGCGCATCATTCAAGATGGAGAAGCCCCAGACGACGGAGAGGGTGGTGACAGTAATGCGTCCAAATGAGATGAGCGCTCGGCAAATAGCACGTGTTGTTAATCGCGGAGAAATGTCACCCACCGAAATCGTCGGGGACTTTCTGAAGAAAATAGCGGAAACCGAACCTGAGTACCATGCTTATATCACCGTGACGCAAGAAGACGCCCTGCGACAGGCTGCCGAGGTGGCGGATCGGCTTGTCAAAGGCGGCGAAAAGCTGCCGCTCGCTGGAGTGCCGGTAGCCGTGAAAGATAATATTTGTACCAAAGGGGTGCAGACTACCTGCGGTTCAAAAATACTGGCCGGTTTTGTGCCACCCTATGACGCCACTGTTGTCGCAAAGCTCAGGGAGGCCGGGGCGATTATTATTGGCAAGACTAATATGGACGAATTCGCGATGGGATCGTCGACCGAAAACTCCGGCTATTTTACTTCGCGGAATCCGTATGATCCGGCCCGTGTTCCCGGCGGATCCAGCGGCGGCTCCGCCGTGGCAGTGCGCTGCGGATCAGCGGCGGTCGGACTGGGTACTGAAACAGGAGGCTCCGTGCGCCAACCAGCTGCCTTTTGCGGCCTGGTCGGCCTGAAACCTACCTATGGCCGTGTGTCGCGTTATGGAGTGGCCGCCTTTGCCTCTTCGCTAGATCAAGTGGGGACCTTTGGGCGTGACATTGCTGATTGCGCGTTATTGTCCAGTGTCATTTCCGGGTATGATGCCAATGACTCCACTGCGCTGGATGCGCCAGTGCCCCTTTACCACGAGTTGTTGTCAGGGACGGAGAACGGCGCTGGGACCGGGGTCGGGGCAGGCACCGGTACAGTTGTCGGGGCCGGGGTTGACGGCATCAGGGGCTTGCGCGTGGGGGTACCCAAGGAATACTTCCAAACCGGAGTCGAACCAGAGGTTGCCGCCGCAGTGCGGCATTGCCTGGACATATTATCTGCAATGGGCGCGATCGTGGAAGAGACTACTATGCCACATACTGAGTACGCCTTGCCGGTTTATTACGTCATTGCCCCGGCCGAAGCCAGTTCCAACCTGGCCCGCTACGATGGGGTGCGCTACGGGTGGCGTTCCGGCAACTCGCCTAACGTCATGGAAATGTACTGCAATACTCGTGATGAAGGCTTTGGGCCGGAGGTCAAACGCCGTATTATGATTGGTACTTACGCGCTTAGTTCCGGGTATTATGAAGCCTATTATCTGCGGGCCATGAAAGTGCGCCGCCTGATCCGGGACGATTTCGATGCGGCTTTTAAGAGATATGATGTCCTGGTGACACCGACAACCACCGCACCAGCTTTTAAAATTGGCGAACTGTCGGAGGATCTGCTGGCCATGTACCGGTCGGATATCTGTACGGCTACCGCAAATTTGGCCGGTATCCCGGCGCTGTCAATGCCATGCAAGTTTGTGAAGGTTGGTGGCGGTAGGCAATACCTGCCGGTCAGTGTGCAGCTGATGGCCAATGTCTTGCGAGAGGATCTGCTGTTCCGAGTCGGTTATGCACTACAGGAAGAATTGGCGCTGCCCGGGTTAAAGCAGCCCTATACGCATCTGCAACCACAAGGCGATTTGTATACGCAGCTCGAGGGGAGAGGTGATCGGAGATGACGACCTGGGAACCGGTAATTGGTTTGGAAGTACACGCCGAACTTGCGACCAGAACCAAGTTGTTTTGCGCCTGCCCTACGGAGTTCGGGGCTGAGCCGAATACGCTGGTATGTCCAAGATGTCTCGGCATGCCCGGCACGCTGCCGGTCTTGAATAAACAGGCCCTCGAATTTGCGATACGTGCGGGGCTGGCTTTTGATTGTCAAATTGCTGAACACATAGTCTTTGAACGCAAAAACTACTTTTATCCGGACCTGTCGAAGGGTTATCAGATTTCCCAACTGAGCCAGGCGGTGGCGACTGGAGGCCAAGTCAATATCGTTACCGATGATGGCAACGAAAAACAGATCCACATCACCCAGATTCAACTGGAAGAAGAAGCCGGTAAATCTATCCATGGCGGTGCCACCATCCGGGAAGCTACTTTCACGCTGGAAGACTTCAATCGCTGCGGTATACCGCTCATTGAAATCATCAGCGAGCCGGAAATGCATTCTGTCGAAGAAGCCAAAGCTTACTTGGAAAAGCTGAAGACCGTCCTGCTCTATATCGGGGTGTCCGACTGTAAGATGGAGGAAGGCTCGCTGCGCTGTGATGTCAATATCTCGCTGCGGGAAGCAGGCAGCGACCGTCTGGGACGCCGTGCTGAAATCAAAAACCTGAACTCTTTCCGGGCGGTTGTGAACGTTCTGGAGTATGAAATCCAGCGCCAGACCGAACTACTGAATAGCGGCGGTACTGTGGCGCGGGAAACCCGTACCTGGGATGAGGGACGCGGCGTATCGTTTTCGATGCGCAGCAAAGAAGAGGCGCATGATTATCGCTTTTTCCCGGAACCTGACCTGGCACCGGTTGAGCCCGGACAAGCTTGGATTGCTGAAATTAAAGCCACCTTGCCAGAATTGCCGGACATTAAGCGGCGGCGCTATGTTGAGGAGTACGGGCTACCGCTTTACGACGCGGAACTGATCAGTGGCAACCGTGAAATGGCAGATTTCTTTGACAAAACACTGCAGTATTATAAAGATCCCAAAGCGATCAGCAACTGGTTGATGGGCGAGGTATCCCGGCTGAACAATCAGGCGGAAACCGGATTTGATAAACTGCGCTTTAGCCCGCAACAACTTGGGGAATTGCTGGCGATGATTGATAACGGCCAGATCTCCACCAAGATCGCCAAGACTGTCTTGGAGGAAATGTTTGCCTCTGGGACCGCGCCGGCGAGCATAGTTGAAGTGCGTGGATTGATGCAAATCAGTGATCAAGGCGCATTGGAAACCATGATCAATAGCCTGGTGGACGCCAATCCCGGTCCAGCTGAGGACTATCGCAATGGTAGGGATAAAGCGCTCGGTTTCTTTGTGGGCCAGATCATGAAGGAAACGAAAGGACGCGCTAATCCGGTGCTGGTCACTGACCTTCTCAAAGAGGCTATTTTGGGGAAAAAGTAATTTGCAGTCAGATTATGCCCTCTGCTTGCATATATATTTCTGAGGAATCCATAAGCAAAGCGGAGGTGCAGTCATGAAGAAGGTAGAGATAAGGCGCATCGGACTCGGATCGGTGTTTCGTCTTTTCTTGGTAATGGGCCTGGTGATCGGGTTGATTGCCAATGTGGTCCTGCTGTTGGCGGGATACGCCCTCTGGGATATCGGCCGCGATTTGGGCACCATGGACGAAGTGGTCTCGCTGGGGGGTGGTGCTGTCGGGTGTATCATCCTGTCAATCATTTACGGATTGCTTTCCGGAGTGGGCGCAGTTGTTGTAGCAGGATTATATGACCTTTTCGCCCTGGCCGTCGGCGGCATCAAGATTTCTTTGGTTGATCGAGAATAGGACAGTCACGCGGCACCCGGAGAGTTTTGTTTCAGATCACGCCAGCCCTGTCATTTTATAGTGACAGGGTTTTTTCTTGAAGGGAAATGCGATGGAATAGAGAAATGGAAGTTTAGGGAAATGCCGCTGCGCCTTTTTTATAGTGCTATCTGTGAGAGGAGAGAAGCATTCAATTGGAGATCGCCAAATACTCATTTTACCCCCAGAATAATATTGAAGAAAACGATTGGGAGCATATTCTCTATTCTTTTTTTGCAGCACTTTATAAGAATGGACAAATACTAAATAAATACTTGGACGTTGGGTGCTCTGAAGGTGCCTACACACTATATTGCAGAATTGCTGAGCCAGAATCTTTAGATGGAGCTTTCTATAAAGATGCCTGTTGGGAAGCATATAACGCATTACTAGAGAAAAGCAGGGCAAAGCCGCAGTTCGAAATCGTGGCTTCTATTTTTGATGCATCAACGTGTAACTGTGGGACGCCTGAGTTCTATGTTCTACATCATCCCATTTTATATGAGTCTGCTCCCGTGTTTTGTGGAAAATGTGAAGCAATGGTACCTTTGTATCGCCTGCCTTTACTCAAAAATGCGGAAAACTATGAACCTTTACTGGACTGGGCCAGAGAATATCTTTCGTATTATGCGATCTATTTAAATTCTTACTCGATGGGAAAAAAGGCAGGTAGGATGCTTTACTCAGTCAGTAGTTCCTTGACAAAGATGGGTCTAAGATTATGCCACGAGATGGCTCTGAACACGGGGAAAGAATTCCTTTATTATTTGGGGGATAGTGAATCAGCAATCGGTATTCATAAACACAAAAAAGTCGGTCTGAAAGAAGCTGGGGTTTTTAGGTATAAGTATCTTCAAGAAATGGTGCTCTCCTAGATCCGGACGCGGACGTCTTGATCAATAAAGAAGACCGCCGCAAAAGCTTGTATTAAGCAGAGACGGGTGAGCATCTGCTCACCCGTCTCCTATGAAGAGGGACTTGCCACGTATCTGGCCGTTAACCGCTTAAA
>ENA-UOOR01000506-UOOR01000506.1-fermentation-metagenome-genome-assembly--contig:-NODE-506-length-55031-cov-6.503547_pt1 | contig 55031 bp, 43 predicted proteins | sample MGYA00245780_ERZ724029 | MGnify/ENA primary metagenome ERZ724029 (study PRJEB28704, sample SAMN03018315) | fermentation metagenome | biome: anthropogenic terrestrial biome; feature: soil; material...
GCAGATCCCCAATCGGCCGCGAAATCGAGGCTTGGCTGCAAACGCTTCGATTTCGCGTGGTTGCCAACTCCTGACCCGGACCTTGCACAAGCTCTGGGGCCTCCCTCGGCTCCGACTCCCTCGTTCCTCGGGAGGCTACGCGCGGGGTGAGCGGGTGGCGGGCCGAGGTCAGGGTGATTTCGCGACAGACCGTGATTCGAACGGCTGAGCGCGCCCTCTCCTTCCGCGCGCCTATCTCAGCCCCAGCAGCTCGCGCACCCTCGCTTCGTCGAACCCGACCATCACCTCGCCGTCGATGTCGATGACCGGGACGCCGCCGGAGCGCAGGCCGGCGCGCTGGCACTTGCGGGTCATCTCCTGCTGCGCCGCGGAGTCCTTCTCGATGTCCTTCTCCTCGAAGTCGATTCCCTCCTGCCCAAACCAGGCTCGGGCTCGCCGGCAAGCGCCGCACCACGAGGTCGTGTACAGGGTCGGGACCGACGAGCGCGCTCTGGCCACTCTTGCGTCTTCTTCGCCACCGAGCCTGCCGAGCTGACGAGCCTGCTTCACCGCGATTTCGAGCTTCGCCTCGAGCTCGGCTCGCTGCTCGCGCAGCGCCTCCTGCTCACGGAACAGGCGCGCCTCCTCGAGGAGCAACGCGAGCATCGGCGTGCGCGCCGGGCGGTTGTGATGTGGTTCGAGCACCGCGGTGACCTTGGCCCAGCGCGACAGCTCCCGGGCGGCGCGCGCGCGCATCATCGCCACCTCGAAATCGTCGGCAAAGAGCTCGCCCAGCGCGTCGCCCCAGCCATCGGCCTCCTCCCAGCGTCCTTCCTCGACCGCCACCTGCAGGCAGGTGCGCAGCGACACCGGCTCGCGAGGCCGATGCTTGAGCCCGCGCTCACACAGGAGACTCGCCAGGCCCCGATCACCGCTTTCAAGGGCGCGCCTTGCCGCCTCGCCATAGAGCTGCGCCGCCGGCTGTGCCGGGAGTTGCATCGAACCCGCCAGCGCATCGACAAAGGCGTCGAGATCGCCAGCCTTCAGGTGTTCGCGGGCGACGGCGAGAGGATCGGCCTTCTGCGCGCCGTGGGCGCCTCCGGCGAGGAAGACCAGCGAAAGAAGCAGCGACGATCCCTGGCGCACCTTCACCTCCGTGGAACCGAGGGCCGAGCATAGCGCCGCGAGCCCGCTTCGGACTTTCCTGCATGGGCCGAAGGGCGACCGGGCGCTATAGTGGCCTCCACTCCAGCAAGTCGCCGAACTTCCGGCACGACCGAGATCCCGTGTGATGGAGAGAACGATGAAGCATACCTATTGGTTGGTTGTGGCCGCGCTCGCGGCCATCGGTTGCGGCGGAAGCGGGATCATCGAGGGTGGCATCCTCAAGGACGGAGGCCGTTCGGATGCCGGCGCCTCTTCGACCCCCGACGCGGGCGACGAGATTCCACTCGATTCCGGCGAGCCTGGCGGACCGGACGGGTCCACGGTCGTGCCCGATGGCGGCACGCAAACGGACGAGGACGCGGGTCTCGGCGCCTACGCAGACGCAGAGGTTCCGCTCGGCGATGCGGGTTGCGAATCCGATCCTTGCCAACCGGTCGCGGCCGGCTGCGGCGCCGACGAGGTCTGCGGCGACGGACTCGACAACAACTGCAACGGCAAGATCGACGAGTTCTGTTCCTGCACGCCCGGCAACGTCCAACGCTGCTTCCTCGGCCCTCCGGGCCGTCGCGGCATCGGCGTCTGTTCCGACGGCCAGCAGACCTGCCAGGGTTCGGGCGAGCTGGGCCGCTGGAGTGAATGCGTCGGCGGCATCTCGCCCTCGAACGAGCTGTGCGACGACGCCGACAACAACTGCGACGGTTGCACCGACGAGAACCTGTGCTGCCAGGCCGCCGGAAGCTGCCCCTCGAACCAGGACCCGCGTGTCCCCCAGGGCAGAGCCTTCGAGGCGTACCAGCTCGACGGCGTGGCCTTCTTCTTCGGCCCTGCCAAGAAGTGGGAGTGGAAGGTCGAAGGCGGACCGTGCGACCGGATGCTCTTCGCCTCAAACAACGTCGTCAGCTACGCGGTCGCTGGTTCCGGAAGCGATCCGCGCCGCACCGAGGGCCAGATGCTCACCTTCACCCCGACGCTCTCGGGCGACTACACGGTGACGCTGACGGTCACGCAGCAAGACGACACGCTCTTCGAGTGTGTCTTCATCGTCCGCGTGCGCGCCCCGGGGATGCGCGTCGAGGTCTGCTGGGACACCAGCGGCGAGGACGACCTCGATCTTTGGGTCCACCAACCCGGCTCGGGCGCCGACTGGGACCGCGGCAACGAGATGTGCTTCTACAGCAACTGCCGCAACCGCGAGACCCCGAGGATCGACTGGGGATACCCGATGTCGACGGGCGGCGCTTGCCGCGAGGCTACGCCGTCTGGGACCTGCCAGAACCCAAGGCTCGACCTCGACAACGTCAGCAATCCCGGCATCCCCGAGAACATCAACGTCGATGTCCCGCGCGACGGCGACACCTTCCGAGTCGCTCTGAACTTCTACGGATGCGGCCCGGACATCGAACCGCACCCGGACGTCTACCCGATGGTCAACATCTACTGCGGCGGCGAGCTCGTCGGCACCTTCGGCGGCGCGCAGGTCAACGGCGAGCTGTTCGGCTCGAACCCGATCTCCGGCTACTCGGCCCCAGGAGGCAACTCCACCGGCTCACTGTGGCGCGTCGTCGACGTGACGATGCACGAGCCTGCCGATAGCTGCACTCTCACGCCGCTGGTGCCTATCGGCGCCTCGAGCGGCGCCTGCGTGGACAACGGCGGGGACCGCACCTACGACGGGCCCTGCCGCCGGCAGTAGTCCGGACGCTGCAGCTCGGCCGCATTCGGAGACGGGCCCTCGCTCACGCAGCGGGGGCCCGTCGTCGTTTTCTCGACGGACCTGGGATTGGCGCGAGCGTCGCCGGGGCGCGGAGGCCGCTCGGGCCGCGCCCGCGACGCGGAAGTAGCCCTCTCGCCGCGGCCCCGATGGCCGATGGCGCGCGACGCCTTGCCTCTGCCATCGGGAGCCGGCGCGAACGGAGGTGCGCGCCCGCCTTCGCGAACCGGCTCTCCCCGCTGCGCCGGCTCCGGCCTCGAGACGAGGGACCTCGCCGGAGGCCCGCTCGCTTTCAAAGCATCCTCAGAGGCCTGCGCACGCCTCCGTGTCCGCGGCCCGAGCAGTGGAAAGAGCAGAGAATCGACAGCGGTTCGAGGCTGGCTACCATCGCTTTTGACCAGCGCTCCTTGGCCCGAATCCCCAGGCTCCGCGTGCGGTCCCCTGGCGTCCGCCGACATGTCGCCCACCCGCGAGAGCCTCCTCGCCGCCATCGCTGCTTTGTCCCTCTTGACCGTCGCGTCCTCGGCGAGCGCCGCCGCGGAGAGCCGCGGCGAGCCACTCTCGGTCACGGCGAGCCCGCGACACCTCGTCTACCTCGACCTGTTGGGCAAGGGCGGCGTCTGGGGAGTCGGCTTTGAGCGGCTCCTGGGCGATGCGGTCGCCGCCGGGGCTGCCTTCTCCTTCACCCTCGCCAGCTCGCAGACCGTGCTCTCGGCCAGTCCCTACCTCGGCGTCTATCCCTTTGCCCAAGGACGCCACCGCTGGTTCCTGCACGCGGGGCCGCAGGCGGTTCACACGCGGATTCGTTCCGCGGCGCCCGAGTGGCCAGGCACGAGCTCGACGCGCTTCGGGGCGCAGCTCTCGACCGGCTACGAACGCCGCGGCCGGCTTGTCTTTCGCGCCTACGGGATGCTCGTGGCCGGCGACGGCGGTCTCGCGCCGTGGACCGGGGTGAGCCTCGGCTGGAGCATTCGATGAAGCCCCTCTTCGCCGCCACGCTCTCCGCCCTGCTCGCCTCGGCCTGCTCGTTGCCGCTCGGACCTCCCGGCGCCTGGGTGGACTGGACCGAAATCGACGGCCCCCTGCGCCCCGAGGTCTCACCGCCGCCGACCGAGAGCACACCCTCGACCCGCCTGAGAATCGCCACCTTCAACGTCCACTACGGCAACGACGTCGAAGGGCTCATCCGCGTCCTGAAGCAAAACCCGAGGCTCGCCACCGCCGACGTCTTGCTGCTCCAGGAGATCCGCAGCTTCCCCGAGGAGAGTGAGTCGCGGGCGCGGCGGGTCGCCACCGCCCTGGGCATGGGCTGCGCCTATGCGCCCGCGCGACCACACAAGACGGGCACGCACGGGCTCGCGGTCCTCAGCCGCTTGCCGTTCGAGAGCGTAGAGATCATGGAGCTGCCGCGGGCGACCATCGCGATGGGGACCGAGCGGCGCATCGCGATGGCGGTGGAGCTTCGCGTCGGCGGCGAACCCCTTCGCATCGTGAACGTCCACCTCGACACCCGGCTGAACATCGGCGACCGGGTGGGCCAGCTTCGCCCGGCGATCATCGACGCGCCGCCGCGGGTGATCGTCGGCGGCGACTTCAACACCAACCCCTTCGTCTGGACCGCGAACACCATCCCCGACGCGCGCACGCTCGCGGTCGCAGACTCGGATCAGGCGCGCGCGCTCGACGTCTACATGGGCTCGCTCGACTTCGAGAACCCGACCGCCTCGCTCGGTGCGACAGTCCCGCTGCCGCTGCTCACGGTCCACCTGGACTCGATCTACACGCGCGGGATCGCGCAGCTTGGCGACTCCGGCGTCGAGCGCAGCGTCGGGATCTCGGACCACTGGCCGGTGTGGCTGGACGTGACGGTAGACAGCCTGCAATCGACGGTCGATGGGCTCTGCGACGCGAGAGGAGTGCCGCGCCGCTCTGACAGCGAGTCACCCGCGCGTCGCCAGGCCGAAGAGAGCTTGAGCGCGCACCCCGACTCCTGACCCGGCGGCGGCGTCGGCCTCTCGCGACGAAGCTGCCGTGCGCGCCGACCCGGACGCTCGAGCCCGCCGGCGGCCGGAACCAGCTTTCGCGAGCCGAAAAGCTCGCGCTGAAGCGTGGTGAGCAGCGCCTCTCGAGCCGCGACTCGACCGCCGGCATCGCCGCATGAGTGGCGCCCAAGCTTTGCGTCCCGTGCCTGCTCGCACCGAGCGTCCGAGCCATCGGCGGGTCGGCGCCCCTTCGGCCGACCCGGAGGGCGAGCGCCGGCTGCCGCGTCGATGCTCGCCGGGAAGATGCCTCGCCTACCGCCGCCCCTCGGGCGGGATGGCCACAAAGATGGTGCCGTCCTCACGGGCCACCCTCAACAGCAGAGGCCGGTCGGTGACCTCGCGGGCGATGTTCGCCAGGTCGCGGGGCGTCTTGACCGGCTTGCGGTCGGCCTCGACGACCACGTCGCCCCGCCGCAGCCCGGCCTGGCCCGCGCGCGAGCTGGGCTCGACCGAGGCGACGAGCGCGCCGCCGTCGATTTTGAGCTCGCGCTGCAGCTCGGCCGGCACGTTCTGCAGGCTCAGGCCGAGCCGCTGCTCGCTCTCGCTCCGCCCGCCTTCGGGTTCGGGCCGCGGCGCCTCGCTGTCGTCGCGCCGCTCGGTCAGCAAGAGCTCTGCGTTGCGGCGCTCGCCCCTGCGCAGGTACTCGAGGCGCGCCCGAGCGCCCGGCTTGAGCTGTGCGATGCGCCGCGACAGGTCGGCCGCGTCCTCGACCGGCTCGCCCTGGAGCGAGACGATGACGTCCCCCGCCTGCAGCCCCGCCTTCGCGGCCGGGCCGTCGCGCTCGACCGAGGCGACGACCGCGCCCTTGTCACCTTGGGCGCCCAGCGCTTCGGCGAGCCTCGGCGTCAGGTCCTGCACCGAGACCCCGATGAAGCCGCGCACCACGCGCCCGGTCGACTCGAGCTGCGGCAGCAGCGACTTGACGAGGTTGATGGGCACCGCGAACCCGATGCCTTGGCCGGTGGCGACGATGGCGGTGTTGATGCCGATGACCCGGCCGCCCAGATCGAAGAGCGGCCCGCCGGAGTTGCCCGGGTTGATCGCCGCGTCGGTCTGCAGGAACTGGTCGTAGGGCGTCTCGCCTATCTCGCGGGCCTTGGCCGAGATGATGCCGCGGGTGACGGTCAGCTCGAGGCCGAAGGCGTCGCCAATGGCCACGACGCAGTCGCCGACGCGGGTCGCATCCGAGTCGCCGAGCGAGGCCGCGGGCAGCTCGCGCTCGAGGTTCTGGATCTGCAGCAAGGCGAGGTCGGTGGGAGGGTCGACGCCCTTGACCACCGCGTCGAACTCAGTCCCGTCGGCCGTTCGCACCCTGACCACGTCCGCGCCCTCGATGACGTGGTTGTTGGTCATGACCAGGCCCCGCGCATCGATGATGAAGCCCGAGCCCAGGCCACGTTCGACGCTGGGACCTCCGAACGACGGAGGCGGCTCGCCGCCGAAGTAGCGGCGCCAGAAGTCGTCGAATTCGCCGCTGGTGAAGGGAGAGTCGACCTCGCGCTGGGTCGTCACCCCGACGACGGTGGGGCGCACGCGCTCGACGAGGTCGGCGATGGAGCAGGCCGAGCCGTCCTGGAATTGCTGAGCCTGGACCGGAGCGGGAGCGGCCTGCGGTGCAGTCTGACCGTTTGCCCCGCCAGCGAGCAGGTTCGCCCCGCGGGCAGCGGAGAGCACGGCCGGGGCGCGCTCGCTCGGTTCGGCCGACCTCGCCCGCGTCTGGGCGCAGCCGGATGCGCTCAGGGCGAGCGTGCACGCAAACACCCAGCTCCACGGCGAATTCATCGGCTCTCCTCCACCAAGATGCTGTGGAGCGAGCGCCTCTCAGGCAACGCGAGGACCGGGTGTCGGTGGGAGCTGCTGGCAGTCGCGCGCCGCGACGGCGCGGACAGGGACGCCAGCCGCCGCAGCGCGCTGCCTTCGGGCAGACGGCAAAGCGACGCGACGCCATATCCCCAGTCGTCTCGCGAAGCCTGCCCAGTCTCTGCGAGCGGCCGATATCACCGAGCCCGCGCGGCGTTGCGGCCTCGATGCTGCGCCGACTCCCGACCTCCTGATCTGCCGGGCCGTCGAGCTGTGGCAGCTCGCGGCTTCGAGGGTGTCACCTGCGTTGGAGCCGAGGTCGGACTGTTGCTCGCTGGCTGAGGCGGCGAGCAGATATCCGCGCGTTCGCAGGCACAGCGATCTCGCGGCGGGCCGGGGGCTGGGCGAGAATCGTTGGCCCTCATTGGAGACCGCCCATGAACTGCTCTGCCCGATTGCTCTGCGTATCACTCGCTGCCTGTCTGTGGATCGGCTGCGGCGAAACCCTGCCTCCCTTTTCCAGCGCCGACGCTGCGCATCTGGCCGACGCCTCCGTTCCCTCCGACGCGGACCTCGACGCGTCCGCCGAAGACGCGGGCGCCGACGCCGGAGCCGAAGACGCAGCCCTCGACGATGCAGGAAGCGAAGACGCGGGCATCGAGGACGCCGGGACCGACGCCGGCGTCGACGCCCCCGACCTCGCCCAGGGCGAATGGGTGCTCGAGCAGCTCTCCCAGACCCCTGGCACCATCAGCCACGACGGCCTGATCGCCTTCACCGACGACGGGACCGGGTGGGCCGCCTGGAGCGAGCCGGACAGCGAGAACCTGATGGACCAGGACATCTGGGTCGCCCGCCAGAGCGCCGGAGCCTGGCAGGCCGAGGCGCGCACCCGGGAGACGGGAGTCCAGATGGCCTTCCCCACCCTCGCCGCGCGCGGCTCGACCGTGCACGTGGCCTTCAGCGGCGCGCCCGCGGGCCGCAACGCCGTCTTCTACAGCCGCAACGACGGCTCGGGCTGGAGCGTCAATGCCGACCTGACCAGCGACTTCGAGGCGGGCGCGCCGTGCAGCAACGTGCAGCCGTCGCTGGCGCTCGCCGCCGACGGCGCCATCGCCATCGCCTACGTTTCGCGTCCGGCCGCGACGGACAAGCGCGAGGTTCGCGTGCTGCGGCTCGACGCGACGGGCACGCCGCTCGGCGCCCCGGAGACGGTCATCCCGGCGCCGGCCGAGGGGCACTGCTATGTGCCGTCGGCAGCCTTCGACCGGGCGGGCAAGCTCCATGTCGTCGCCGACTGCGGACCGATCTTCGCCGAGGACATCTACTACGCCTCCGATGCGAGCGGCGCCTGGAGGTTCGAGGCATGGTCCACGCCCGACCGCGACGACGCCGATCCCAAGATCGCCGCGGGCCCGGACGGCACTGTTTCGGTCGTCTGGCTCGCCTCTCCGCCCTGCGAGACGACCGCCGGCACCTGTGGCGAGATCTTCTTTCGCCACATCCGCGCGGGCGTGCCGGGCGAGGAGATCAAGGTGACCGACTCCGGCGACCTCTCCGAGTCGCCGCCCGCCTTCACAGTCGATCCATTCGGCAGGCCGATCGTCGCCTTCCACTTGATGAACGCTCAGAGGTACGCCGACATCTTCGTGACCTGGGCCGACGATGGCACCACCTTCGTCGAGCCGCGGCTGCTCACTCCGGGCACCGACATGCAGGACGACTGGATGCCATGGTCGATAGCTATCGATCCGCTGACCGACCTGCCGCACGTGCTCTTCACGACCATCCTCGGTGGCACCGACCCGCTCAACAGCGAGATCGTCCACGCGCGCCTCGAGCTCGAGTAGCGGGTCGGTCGAGAGTCGACAGCCCGGGCTGCGCCCGGAACCCGAGCGATCGGTCGCAGGTCGGTAGGGCGCACTAGGGCTGCGCCCGTCGAGGAATTGGGCAGATGCGCGGGCGATCCTGGCGGCCGGCACTGAAGGCCGACCCTCTGGAACCGTGCCGCGCTCCAAGGCCCCTAGCGCCCGCGTGGCGAGAGCTCCCCGGTGCTCGGGTCGACCTCGACAGAGTCGCCCTCGCCCACCCTCATGGCCTCGAACCTCGACGCCGGCAGCTCGACCTCGAGGCGTCGCGGCGCCTCCACCGTCACCAGGACCCGGTCGCCGGTGCGGCTGACGCCGACGATGGTCCCGCTCGCTACGCGAGCGGACAGCGGGCCGATGGGGGCTTCGGCCCGCGCTCGGGCGTAGACGAGGAAATCGGCGACCGGCTTGCTCGCGGGCGCCGCGGTGACCTCCGCGGGCGAGCCCACCTGTGCAGCTCGCCCCTTGAGGATGATCACCACGCGCTCGGCAACCGCGAAGGCCTCCTCCTGGTCGTGCGTGACGAGCAGCGTCGTGATGCGGGTCTCGGCGTGCAGCCGCTCCAGCCAGTCGCGCAGCTCGACGCGCACCTTGGCGTCGAGGGCACCGAAGGGCTCGTCGAGCAGCAGAATCTTCGGACTCACCGCAAGCGCCCGGGCAAAGGCGACCCGCTGCCGCTGACCACCGGAGAGCTGCCCGGGGCGCCTGTCGCCATAGCCCTCGAGCTGGATGAGGCTCAGCAGCTCGTTGACGCGCTGGTCGATCTCGCCGCGCTTGATTCGGCGCACCGAGAGCCCGAAGCCGATGTTCTGGCGCACGCTCATGTGATCGAACAGCCCGTAGCTCTGGAAGACGAAGCCGACACCGCGCTTCTGGACGGCCCGGCGCGTGACGTCCCCGCCATCGATGACCACCCGGCCCTCGTCGGGTCGCTCGAGGCCGGCGATGAGCCGCAAGACGGTCGACTTGCCGGCGCCCGAAGGACCGAGCAGCGCGGTGATCGCGCCGCTGGGCGCCTCGAACGAGACCTCGCAGACCGCCGGGGCGGCGTTCGGGTGGAAGCGCTTGGTGAGCCGCTCGGCCACCACGCTCATCGCGCGCTCCTCGCCTCGACGAAGCGGCGCGCGGCGAGCGTCAGCAGCGCCAGCAGGGTCAGCAACGAGGCGACCGCGAAGGCGGCGACGAACTGGTACTCGTTGTAGAGGATCTCCACCTGCAGCGGCACGGTGATGGTCTCGCCGCGAATGAGCCCCGAGACCACCGAGACCGCGCCGAACTCGCCCATCGCCCGGGCGTTGCAGAGCACGATCCCGTAGAGCAGGCTCCAGCGCACCTTGGGCAGGGTGATGCTCCAGAACATGCGCCAGCCGCCGGCTCCCAAGGTCAGCGCCGCCTCTTCCTCTTCGCTGCCTTGGGTCTGCATCTGCGCGAGCACCTCGCGCGCGACGAACGGCAGGGTCACGAAGAGGGTGGCGAGGACGATGCCCGGGACGGCAAAGACGATTTGGACCCCGCGCTCGAGCAACCAGGGCCCCAAGGTGCCTTGCCGCCCGAAGAGCAGCACGAAGACCAGCCCGGCGATGACCGGCGAGATGCTGAACGGCAGGTCGATGAGCGTCACCATCGCGCCCTTGCCGCGGAAGCTGAACTTGGCGATGAGCCAGGCGGCGGCGAGGCCGAAGACGAGGTTGAGGGGAACGACGATGGCGGCCACCAGCAGCGTCAACCCGATGGCCTCGCGGGTCCCCGGGTCGGCGACAGCCGCGGCGTAGGCGCCCGCCCCGGCGCGAAAGGCGTTGACGAAGACCGCGGCCAGCGGCGCGAACAGGAACAGCGTCAAGAACACCATCGCCGCGCCGATGAGCAGGCGGCGCACCCCGGGCGACTCGGTGACGACTCGCTCGCTTGCCCTACGCCCACTTCGCGCCATGGCTCTCTCAACAGGCGTCGACGACTCGGAGCCGCAAGAGGTGTCGCGCAATCTCCCGGACCTCGGCCCGTCCTCCGCTCACCCCGAGCTTGTCGAGGTGCCGTCGACCTCGGGCTGCTTCGAGCCTGCCAACGGGCTCGAGCCGCCCGACTCGTGCTCCAGGAATTCGTCGACACATCTTCGCTGCCCTCGGGCGCGTCGCGGCACCCGGATTGCCCAACGCTCCTGCCCTCTCGCCTCTCTCCGGTGTGATCCGGCACCTCCTTCAGAGAACGTGCGCCCCGTGGCGCTTGCGGCTCCAGCGCTGCAACAGGTTGATCGCCAGCAACAGCACGAAGGCGACGACCAGCATCACCAGCGCCAGCGCGGTCGCGCCGGCGTAGTCGTACTGCTCGAGCCGGGTGACGATGAGCAGCGGGGCGATCTCGGTGCGCATCGGCATGTTGCCGGAGATGAAGACGATCGACCCGTACTCGCCGATCGCCCGGGCCAAGGCCAGCGCGAACCCGGTGAGCAGCGCGGGCAGCAGGTTCGGCAGGATGACCTTGCGGAAGGTCTGCCACCGCGTCGCCCCGAGGACCGCCGCCGCCTCCTCGAGCGCGGGGTCGAGCTCCTCGAGCACCGGCTGCGCGGTGCGCACCACGAACGGCAGGCTGACGAAGGCCATCGCCACCACGATTCCCAGCGGCGCGAAGGCGACCTGGATTCCGAGCAGCCCGAAGGCCGCGCCGAAGAGGCCGCTCGGAGCGTAGAGCGCGGTCAGGGTCAGGCCGGCCACGGCGGTCGGCAGCGCGAACGGCAGGTCGACCGAGGCATCGACCAGACCGCGCCCGGGAAACCGGTAGCGCGCCAGGACCCAGGCGACGAGCAGCCCGAAGAAGAGATCGAAGACGGCGGCCGCCAGCGCCGCGCCGAAGCTCAAGCGGAGCGCCGCCAAGGTGCGCGGATCGGAGATGAGGCGCCAGAAGTCGCCCCAGCCCAGCTCGAAGCTCCTCAGGAAGATCCCCGACAGCGGCAAGAGCACCACCAGCCCCAGGAAGAGCCACGAAATCCCCAGCGAGAGGCCGAACCCCGGGAGCACGCCGCGTCGAGTCATGAGCGGTGGGGCTAGCGCTTCGACTCGTAGAGCTGGTCGAAGACGCCGCCGGTGTCGAAGTGCTTGCGCTGGGCCTGTTCCCAGCCACCGAAGGCCTGATCGATGGTGAAGAGCTTCACCTTTGCGAACTGCTCGGCGTGGCGGGCCATCACCCTCTTCGAGCGCGGCCGGTAGTAATGGCGCGCGACGATCTCCTGGCCCTCGTCGGAGTAGAGGTAGCGCAGGTAGGCCTCGGCGACCTCGCGGGTGCCGTGCTTGTCGACGTAGCGATCGACGATGGCCACCGGAGGCTCGGCGAGGATGCTCGAGGAGGGGACGACTATCTCCACCTTGCCGCGGGCGATGTCGCGCTCGAGCAGGAAGGCCTCGTTCTCCCAGGCGATGAGGACGTCGCCGATGTTGCGTTCGGCGAAGGTGGTCGTCGAGCCGCGCGCGCCGGTGTCGAGCACCGGCACGTTGCCGAAGAGCCGGGCGATGAAGTCGCGAGCCTTCTGCTCGTCTCCTCCCGGCCTCTCGAGCGCCCAGTGCCAGGCGGCCAGGTAGTTCCAGCGCGCTCCGCCGGAGGTCTTGGGGTTGGGGGTGATGACGCTGACCCCCTCGCGCCCGAGGTCGCCCCAGTCGCGGATCTGCTTGGGGTTTCCCTTGCGCACCACGAAGACGATGGTCGAGGTGTACGGGGCGCTGTTCTGCGGCAGGCGCTGCTGCCAGCCCTCGGGGATGAGCTCGGCCTCGCGCCGCAGGGCGTCGACGTCCCAGGCGAGCGCCAGGGTGACCACGTCGGCCTCGAGCCCGTCGATGACCGCCCTCGCCTGCTTGCCCGAGCCGCCGTGCGACTGCTTGATCTCCACCTTCTGCCCGGTCTGCGCCTCCCAGTGGCGCGCGAAGGCGGCGTCGTACTCCGCGTACAGCTCGCGGGTCGGGTCGTAGGAGACGTTGAGCAAGACGACCTTCTCGGGGCGAGCCGGAGCAGGCGGCTCACCGGCCCGCGAGGCCTCGCTTGCGAGGACCGCGACCGCGACGGCTCCGAGGATCAGGATTCGAGGCACCATTGGGCTCTCCCCGTTCGCTCTTGACTGGCGATTCAACGGTAAGCCCCATGGCCTCTTGCCGTGAGAGGGCGAGCACGCACGCCTGCCCCCACGGCGGCGACGCATGGACCGCGTGGGGAGCGCCCGGAGCGTCCCCGGCTTCTCGCCGCCCCGCGGCACGCGGGCTCGGGCTGCGAGCGCCCGCGCGGGCGTGGAGGGCTTCCTCTCGAAGCCGGCGTCGCCGGACTCGCGGCCGTGCCATCGCTCGCCGCTCCCGAGGTATTCTCGCTCTGCCCAATCCGCGACGTTCCGCGGAGCGACCCTTCGCAAGGGGAAAACCATGAACCGCCCGGTAAGCGCCCTGCTGAATACTCTCTGGACGCTGATCCTCGTCTCCACGCTCGCCCTGCTGGCGGCGCTGCTCGGCTGCGAGCCTCCGAAGGACGAGGAGGAGCCGGCCGCCTACTACGGGCCGGCGCCCCTGACCGACGCCGGTTCGCAGGACGGGTGTATCCCGGCCGCCTTCTACGGTCCCCAACCCTGCTCCGATGACGAGGAGTGCCGCTCGCGCCATGGAGAGGGCTGGTTCTGCGATTCGGTCGAGTATGACGACGGCTGCGGCGGCAAGGTCACCTGGCCGCGCTGCCGCGAGGAGAGCGTCGACGCCGGGGCTCCGGACGCCGGTTCGCAAGACGGGTGCATTCCGGGCGCCTTCTACGGTCCCCAACCCTGCTCCGACGACGAGGAGTGCCGCTCGCGCCATGGAGAGGGCTGGTTCTGCGATCCGGTCGAGTATGACGACGGCTGCGGCGGCAAGGTCACCTGGCCGCAGTGCCGCGAGCAGAGCGTCGACGCCGGGGTTCCGGACGCTGGCGCACCCGACGGCTGCGAGCCCGCGGCCTATTACGGCCCGCCTCCCTGCGAGAGCGACGAGGAGTGCGGCGAGGGCTGGTACTGCGACCAGGACAACGTCGTCCCCGGCGGCTGTGGCGAGACGCTCTCCTGGCCGATTTGCAGGCAGCGCTAGTCGCGTCTGAGCGAGGGGAAGAAGCGAGAACGACAGGATGCGCAGCCCTCTCGAGAGGCTCAGAGAAACCGTCGGCCGCGAGCTCGCGTGGAAGCGGCACCAGGCCCGCTGGAAGCGTCTGGTGGCCGAGCATCCTCTCCGCTACCTGTTCTTCGAGGTGACGCGCCGCTGCAACCTCGCCTGCGCCTACTGCGGCAGCGACTGCGGCCCCAAGGGGCGCGCCGAGGAGCTCAGCTCCGCCGAGTGGATCGAGATCGCCCGCCAGATCGCGACCGACTTCGAGCCGAAGAAGGTCATGGTCGCCGTCACCGGCGGCGAGCCGCTGCTCAAGGACGGCGTCTTCGAGCTCTTCGCCGAGCTCAAGCGGCTCGGCTTCGCCTACGGCATGGTCAGCAACGGCTGGTTGCTCGACGCCGAAGCGGCGCGGCGGCTCGTCGAATGCGGCATGGGCTCCCTCTCGCTCAGCATGGACGCGCCCGGGGAGCTCAACGACGAGCTGCGCGGGCGCGGCTCGTCCGAGAAGGTCACGGCGGCCATCGGCCACCTTCGGAGCGCCGGCTACCAGGGCAAGCTCGAGATCATCTCCACCCTGACGCGGCCCGCGGTCGCCCAGCTCGACGAGATGAGGCGCTGGATTGCCGCCCAGCGCATTTCGCTCTGGCGCGTGGCGCCGGTCATGCCCATCGGGCGCGCGGCGCGGCGCCCGGAGCTGACTCCCGGACCAGAAGAGGTCCGCCAGATGCTCGAGTTCGTCCTGAACGCCCGGCAGGACCGGCTCAAGCCCGCGCCCGAGTTCTGCGAGGAGGGCTTTCTCGGGAATCGGTTCGAGGGGCGCGTGCGGCCCTACCTCAGCCAGTGCCGCGCCGGGGTGACGACCGGCGGAATCCTGTGCGACGGGCGCATCGGCGCCTGCCCCGAGCTCGGCGAAGCCTTTGCCCAGGGCGACATCCGCAAGGAAAGATTCAAGGAGGTCTGGGAGACGCGCTACCAGGCCCTGCGCGACCGGCACTGGGCACACTCGGGCGACTGCGCGCGTTGCAACCAGTTCGCCCGATGCGGAGGTGGAAGCCTCCACCTCTACGAGCAACCCGGCGCACCGCTGCTGCGCTGCCTCTACTTGATGGCCAAGCAGGCTGGCGAAGCGCCCTCGAAATAGGACGAGCGCTGCGGCTCACGGCCCCGGCCCCTCGATCGACACAGGGCGAGGCTGCGCGGCGGTGGACGGCCGTCCCGAGGACGTCGCGGAGGCGTTGCCCGATGGTCGTCCGCATCGAGCGGGCCTCTCCAACTCGCAGCGAGCTCGCCCAGGACCACGATCCGGCCCATCCCAGCCTGCAGGAGCGTCCGACTGGAGAGGCGGGTCGCGAACCGGCCGAGGTCTCGCCAAGCGGCGCGCTCGAGATCAAGGCTCCAGGAGCCGAAGGCCCGGCTCGAGGCGCCGCGCCCGGAACCGGAAGACGGGCTCAAGCCGCCCAAATGGGCAAAAAAGTCACCGCCGTAGATGAGAAACGCGTCCCGCGGACTTACGGCGGTACCGCCGTAGATGAGAAACGCGTCCCGGGGACTTACGGCGGTACCGCCGTAGATGAGAAACGCGTCCCGGGGACTTACGGCGGTACCGCCGTAGATGTGAAATGCGTTCCGCGAACCTACGGCGGTAGCTTGAACCCGCAAAACGTGGTCCAGATCGCCCAGAGCGGGGGCTTCAAGCTTCAATCGAGCGTCCGGGACGGCCCTGGGGCGCCCGAGCTCATTCCGCGCAACGAGCCGGAACCCGCAAGGGCTCGAATTCACAGGTCCGAATCGGATTGGGGAGGCGAATCCGCGAATCCCTCGGCTCCGAGGCTCTCCGTGGTCGCCTCTACGCTCGGGATGACCGGTTCGGCTCAAGTTGCTGGGACGGTGCCGGAAGGAGCCCTGGGGCGCGGGCGGCGCGCCCAAACGGGGTGCGAAGACGCGACGGGCGCCGATGCTTGCCCATGGGCGCCCCGGTGGTCACAGAAGCGCGATTTCGACTACTTAGGCTCCGGCCCCTCCGTCGCCTTCCTCTTCCTCGGCGGCTCGTAGCGGGCGCAGATGCGGGTGACGGGCTCCTTGCCATCGGGGCAGGCGAAGCGGGCCGCGGCGCACCGGGCCCGCCTCGTGCCGCTTCTCAAAGGCGTTCTTGAGCCGACAGACCCGGTAGGACTATCTTCTCGCCGCCTTTCCGGGCGCCCCGCCGGCAGGTCGGCTAAAGAGGTGAACCGCGCCGGAATGTTCTCCGGTCGCACCGGCCTCGCCGACGACTGGCGACCAGGCGCCCGGAAGAAGAAAGGACTTGCCGAATGAGCACCCCCGAAGCCACCCCCGCGGGCAACTTCATCCACGACATCATCGACGCCGACCTCGCCTCGGGAAAGGTCCAGCAGGTCATCACCCGCTTCCCGCCGGAGCCCAACGGCTACCTGCACATCGGGCACGCCAAGTCCATCTGCCTCAACTTCGGCATCGCCGCGAAGTACCAGGGCCGCTGCCATCTGCGCTTCGACGACACCAACCCGACCAAGGAAGAGCAGGAGTTCATCGACTCGATCATGGAGGACGTGCGCTGGCTCGGCTTCGACTGGGGCGAGCACCTCTACTTCGCCTCCGACTACTTCGAGCAGCTCTACGCCTGGGCCGTCGAGCTCATCCAGGCGGGCAAGGCCTACGTCTGCGACCTGTCGGCCGACGAGGTGCGCCAGTACCGCGGCACGCTGACCGAGCCGGGCAAGGAGAGCCCGTACCGCACCCGCTCGGTCGAGGAGAACCTCGAGCTCTTCGGGCGCATGCGCGCCGGCGAGTTCCCCGACGGCTCGAAGACCCTGCGGGCCAAGATCGACATGGCCTCGCCCAACCTGAACCTGCGCGACCCGGCGCTCTACCGCATCCGGCGCGCCCACCACGCGCGCACCGGCGACAAGTGGTGCATCTACCCGATGTACGACTGGGCGCACGGCCAGTCGGACTCCATCGAGCGCATCACCCACTCGATCTGCACCCTCGAGTTCGAGAACCACCGGCCGCTCTACGACTGGTTCCTCGACAACCTGCCGGTGCCCGCCCACCCGCAGCAGATCGAGTTCGCGCGCCTGAACCTGACCTACACGGTGATGAGCAAGCGCATGCTGCGCGAGCTGGTCGAGACGAGCCAGGTCGAGGGCTGGGACGACCCGCGCATGCCGACCCTCGCCGGGCTGCGGCGCCGCGGCTTCACCCCGGCCTCGCTCCGCGCCTTCGCCGAGCGCATCGGCGTCTCCAAGCGCGAGAGCCTGGTCGACGTGACCCTGCTCGAAAACGCGGTGCGCGACGACCTGAACGCCAACGCGCGCCGGGTGATGGGGGTGCTGCGGCCGCTCAAGGTGGTCGTCGAGAACTGGCCCGAGGGCAAGGTCGAGCAGCTCGACGCGCCCTACCACCCCGAGAAGCCGGAGATGGGCTCGCGCAAGGTGCCGTTCACCCGCGAGCTGTACATCGAGCGCGAGGACTTCATGGAGGAGCCGGCCAAGAAGTTCTTCCGCCTCTCGCCGGGCAAGGAGGTGCGCCTGCGCTGGGCGTACTTCCTCAAGTGCGAGAGCGTGGTCAAGGACGAGGCCGGCGAGATCGTCGAGCTGCGCTGCACCATCGACCCCGAGTCGAAGGGCGGGACACCGCCGGATGGCCGCAAGGTGAAGGGCACCCTCCACTGGGTCTCGGCCGAGCACGCGGTCGAGGCCGAGGTGCGGCTCTACGACCGGCTCTTCAACCACGAGAACCCCGCCGCGGGCGGCGACTACAAGGCCCACCTCAACCCGAGCTCGCTCGAGCGCCTGAAGGGCCGGCTCGAGCCGAGCCTCGAGCGCGCCAAGGGCGGCGAGCACTTCCAGTTCGAGCGCCAAGGCTACTTCTTCGCGGACCCGAAGCTCTCGAAGGACGGCGCGCCGGTATTCAACCGCGTCGTCACGCTGCGCGATACCTGGGCGAAGATCGCCGGCAAGGAGTAGCCGAGAGGCGGTCGGGGCGCATCGCGATGCGGCCGGCCAGCCGGTCGGGGCGCATCGCCAGGCGCCCGGCCCCGCAGGCCTCGCAGCGACTTTGGCAATGGAGGGCGGAGCTCCAGCTCCGCCACGCCCGTTACCGTCGGCCCGAAGAATGGACGGCGGAGCTCCAGCATCGACTCGTCGTCGGTGATTCGCGCTCGGCCGCGCACGAGGCGGCGAGCCCTCTGTCCCCGCCTACGGCCCCCGAGGCGTGCCACGCAGCCGCTCGAGCAGAAGCTTGCGCCTCACCAGCAGGTCGAGGCTCGCGATCGCGATCCACGCGGGCAGCAGGTATGGCACGGTCTCGCGGAGCATCGCGCCGACGAGCATCGCCGCCCCCAGCGCGTACCCGAGGATGGCCGTCACCTTCATGAAGGCGCCCGAGCGCAGGCCGACGGTCGCCATCGAGATGGTGAACACCGCAGCCAGCTTGGCCGCGTGAACCGCCAGGAGTGCCTTGCCCAGCGCCCGCAGGAGCTGCCAGGTGGGGACAGCGGGCGCAACGCCTGTGTACTCGACCATCAACGCGCCCGCTCCGACGGCGGCCACACCGCACAGATAGAGCGCAGAGAAGACGACGCCGCTGCCCACGAACACCGTAGAGAAGAGCTTGTCCTCGGCCGTCCCGAGCCGGCGCCGAAAGACCGCCATGAACCAGAGGAGCGCGATGATGCTCACCGGCGCGAGATTGACCCCGGTCAGCGTCTTCGCCAGCCGGTCGGAATCGGCGAACCAGCTCTCGATTTCGCCGGCGCCCGCCGCCATGGGCGGCTCGTCGCCTAGCAACTGCAGGGAGGCGATGAAGAGAGCGGCGAAGACCAGCCCGGTCGCGGCCAACACCTCGAGCGACTGGAACCACTCGCGCCACTTCGAGGTTCCAGACGAGCCCATGGTGACGCCTCCTCTGTGCTCTGGCAGCTTGCGTCCTCGAACGGCCGGTCGACCAGACGTTCGGCCGTTCCCGCCGCCAGCAACTTGCCTTGCCTCGCAACTTGGCGCGGCTCAGCCAGCCGGTCGACCAGAGATCGAACGTGCCGGTGTGCGCCGATTGCGCGGCCGAGGAACCCCGGCCAGATTTTCCCTTGGAGGGCGGCCCTCTCGTTCTGGAGGGCCGGGAGGCTGCGCCCTCCGGTGAGGAGGACTCGATGCGGCGCCTATTCGCCGGGCTGATCGTCTGCACTCTCGTGCTGCCTGGCCGCAGCCTCGGACAGGCCACCGGCGCAGCGCCCGTCTCTTCGAGCTGCAGCGACAGGAGCGGCGTGATCCGGGGACGGGCCGTAGGAATCGACCTCTCGGACACTCTGCAGATCGTCATCGACACCGACACGGGCCTGGTCAAGCTCAGCGCGCTTCCGACTCAGATCGCCAACCTGGTCCGCGGGGACATCGTCTCGTTCCGCTACCGCGACTACGGCGGCGAGCTCTGGATCGAGCTCGATCCTCCCGGCACGCCCGGCTCCCCCCAGATCTCACCCGAATCGTTCGGGCAGATGGGGGTCGTCTCCGGGCCGATCACCGGGCTCGACAAGAGCCACGGCCAGGTCTTCCTCCACGGACGCGCCTTCCGCACCCATCCCCAAATGCTCGAGAACCTGCTGCCCGGCGCTTTCGTGGACGTGACGTATGTGCAGTTCGGCAACGCCTACGGCGCCGTCTCCATCCAGCCGAGCAACCCCGGCTGCCCTCCCCGCATTCCTGGCACGACGCCCGCGCAGTCCCAGCCCGGCCAAGCTCCGCCGTAGGCCTGCTCGTCGGCGCTGACCCGCCTCGAACGAGCGGCCCACACCCGGGCCGCTTCGCCGAGCTGTCTCCCCTCTTCCCGCCCCTGCTGGCAGGAAGTTCCCATGCGCCTGCTCGAGTCCTCGCCCCTGCCAAGGGCAATGGAGCGGCGAGGGCGCGCTGAATACCTGACTTGAGGCCACACGCTCGCCGAGGAAACGAGGGGAGACTTCATGTCGACACGCCGCTCGCTGCTTTCCACAACTGCGCTTGCCTTTGCCTTGCTCGTCGCCCGCCCGGGCTTCGCCCAGCAGCCCGATCAAGGCGACGAGCAGGCCGTTCCCGATCAGGGACAGGCCGAGTCTCAACCACCTGCCCAATCGGCGCCGGCAGCTCCCGAGCAACCGCCCGCGCCTCCCTCCTGCCCCGAATGCCCGCCTTGTCACGAGTGCCCGCCGTGCCCCGAATGCCCGCCCTGCCGCTGCGCCAACTGGGGAAGCAGCCGCATCCTCGGCGACCACCAGTTCATCTTCCCGACCTTCGTCGAGGCGGCCTTCGTCTCGACCTACCTCGGGGCGAGGGTCGGGGCTGCCACCAACCAGATCGCCAATCTTCCGTTCGGCAGGCTCGGCAGGGTCGACATCGAGAACGTGAGGTTCGCCGAAGGCATCGACTTCGGCATTCGTCTCTTCGATGGGGTCGGCATCTTCGGGACGCTCGCGGGAATCGCCAACGTGGCGACCAACGCCCGCTCTCTGGTCATCCGCACCGGCCAGTACGAGCTCACCGCCCGCGGCGGGGCCATCGTCAAGCTGTTGCGGACCGACGAGACGCTGCTCTCCCTGCGCGCCCGCGTCGGCGCCGGCCGCGGGGCCAACTTCACGCTGGTGTCGCTGCTCAGCTCACTGACGGAGACCCCGGTTGCCGCGGTCGAGGACGTCGTCACCGGCAGCCTCGACCAGTTCCTCATCGTCCCCTTCTCGCGCTTCAACTGGGGCGGCAGCCTCGCCCTCGCCCAGGCGTTCTCGCCGGCCTTCTCCCTGCAGGCATCGCTCGGCCTCACCGTCGGGTCGACCACGCTCAAGCCTTTCGATCCCTTCCTCGACAGCAGGCGAGACCTCGACTTCTCCTCGCTGACGCCCGCGCTCGGCGTCGCGCTCGCCGGCGACGCGCGCACCGTCGGAGTTCCCCTGGCGCTGATGCTCGAGTGGGAGATCGCGAGGCCGCGGACGACCAACGAGCAGAACGACAGGACCCAGTCGCTGACCCAGAACACACTGGCCGCAGGCCTCTTCTACTCGGGGCGAGAGGACCTGCAGACCGGCATCCTCGCCTTCGCCGAGCTCGGCCTCGAGCCCATCAGCGGGTTCACGCCGACCGGCGAGCCCGCCGATTCGGACAAGCCGCGCATCTTCGGAGGCACGCTGACGCTGCGCTACGTCTGGTAGCTGGACGGCGGAGCGCGCAGCTCCGCCAAAGGGCCCGCGCTCCCGGCTCGCGGCCGACCGCCGCCGCCGAGACGCCGGCGGTAGTGATCGCCAGCGTATTTGCCGGTTCAGCGGCAGGGACGGACAGCGATAGCGATGGAGGGCGGAGCTCCAGCTCTGCCAAACGGCCCGGCGGTCCCTGCTCACGGCCAGCGAGACACCGGTGTGAGCCCGGCCGCCCTGAGCCGAGCCGAGGACCGAGCGCTACATGCGGTCCTCCACCAGCCGCCATCCGCTGTCGGTCTCCTGCACCACCATGTGACCCTTGAACGCGTCGCGCCCGTACTCGTAGAGCAGGCACTTGTCCTTGCTGTTGGGCGCGCAGGGCACCCGGCCCCTGTACTTGAACTCCACAGATCGCGCGCCGAGCGTCACCCCGCGATTGCCGGCGCCGTGCGTCACCCCGCGATCGTGCCGGGTGTCGAGCAGGCCGTGCGGATAGACCAGCTCCAGCTCGACACGGGTCGGCCGGTTTCCGGTCACGAGAAGCCAGACCAGGATGGACCCGGCGCCCAAACCCACGAGCACGAAGAGCACCGTCTTGAGCCGCGCCTGGAGTGCCGGATCCGGCTTCCGAGCTTCGCCCTCGGGTTCGCGTGCGCCCGCTTTGGTCGCCCGAGTCGCGAGCGCGCGACTGTAGGCGCCGGCCCCGCGCGAGGCGGCCGGCTTCTGCTCCTCGGCTGCGGCGATGACGCAGGTGGAGTCCTCGGGCACCGGCGCGACCAATTGATCGATGGTGGCGTCGAGATCGGTCGCTGCCGCCGGCGCGTCACGCGCGGCGGTGCTGCCCGGCGCATTTGCGCGGGGTGCCGTTGGGAACGGGATGACCGCGGTGCTCCCCTCGGGCGGCACGAGCTCGCTCTCGGTCGAGTCGAGGTCCGCCGAGAGGGCTGGCGCGGACAGGCCAGGGGCCGGCTCTTGGGCGCCGAGCAAGCCAGGCTGTATCGCCCGCGTCGCCGGCCCCGAATCGCCGTCGCGGCCACGCGGCTCCGTCTCGAAGAGCCCGGGCAGAGGCTCCGACGCGAACATCGTCGGCCCCTCGCCATCAGGCGGCTCGGTCTCGAAGAGCCCGGGCAGAGGCTCCGACGCGAACATCGTCGGCCCCTCGCCATCAGGCAGCTCGGTCTCGAAGAGCCCGGGCAGCGCCTCGGCTCCAATCATCGTCGTCGGCCCCTCGCTCTCGGGCTCCGTCTCGAGGAATTTTGGCAGCATGTCCGCGGCGAGCATCGTCGTCGGCCCCTCGCCCTCGGGCTCTGTCTCGAGGAGCCCTGGCAGCACTTCGGCGGCGATCATCGTCGTCGGCCCCTCGGCCTCGAGCGACTCGGTCTCGAGGAGCCCCGGCAGCGGAGAGCCCGCGACCTGCGGCAGCTCGCTCCTCGAAGGCCGCCTGGCCGAGGACGCCTGCGGCGCGGGCCCGGGTTGCTGGGCCGTGCTCGTCCCCCGTAGACCGGCCGCCGGGCCCCCGGCGTTCCCAGGCTGGCGAGGGCTGCGAGGCGGGTCGTCGGCCGCGGGCACGGCCGGCTTCGGCAGGTTCTCGCCTGTCGTCCGCCGGGAGGCCGCCACCGAAGGCTGCTTCTCCGAGCCGGCAACAGGGCTATTGCCCGTCCTCGAAGCCTGCGGCGGTTTCGCTGGTGGCCTGCCCTTGTCGTTCATCGCGCGCTCCCCTCAGCCCTTTTTCTGCCGCTCGCCAGCAATCGGGGCCAAGCCAATAAAGCCTACCATCGGGCTTCCCAGCGTCACCAAGCCGCACTCGCGCCGGCAGGACCCGCCGCCTCGGATCCGGTCGGCTACAGCAGCCCGTACGAGAAGCGAAGCTGGAAGAGCTGCTCCCAGACCGTCATCTGCCCCGCCCGGCGGTTCGGGTCCCGCGTGACGTTGAGCTGGTAGTTGAGCGAGGCGAAGCTGACCAGCCGCAGGCTTATCTGATTGCGCCAGGTGAGCACCGTGTTCTCGGGCTGGCGGAAGGGCACCAGCCCGTCGAGCTCGGTGCCGAGGATGACCCACCTCGAGATGCGCGCGATGCCGACGACCGCGCCTTCGAAGCCCTCGAGCTGGTAGTCGCTCACCCGCTTGATCCGGTTGCCTTCGGGCTCGTAGACCCGCTCGCCGTTGGCCCAGTACTGCCGAGCGCCCACGCCCACGCGCACGTCGAGATCGAAGGCCAGCGTGCGCAGCAGCCGCAGGTTCCCGCCCAGACCCTCCTTGACCTGCAGCGGCGAGAAGGGCGAGCCGAGCTTGACCAGGTCGGCGTCCTCCAGGGTCTCGACGGTGTTGCCGGCCTCGTCGACCACGTCGAGCGTCGTCGGAGCGTCGAAGCTCTTGAAGCGCGGCAGGATCTTCGTCTCCAGGCCCGCGCGTGCGTACGGCCCGAACCAGCGGCTCAGTTGGTAGATGTAGATCGAGTGCAGGTAGAGCCGGTCGACCGTCGGCTCGAACCGGTCGCTGCTCGCGGTGCGCAGCACACCCTCCTCGAGCTCGAGCCGGGTGAGGAAGAAGTGTGGCTCGTCGAGGTAGCGCACCATCGCGTCGAGATAGAAGCCGAGGTCGATGTTCCAGCCGTCGACCCCCGCCTCGTCGGTGTTCGACAGCTTGAAGTCGCCGCCGACGACGGCCTGCGAGCTCCAGTCCCCCGCCACCCGCCCGACCTCGTCCTCCTCGGCGAGCACGCCGGCGCCCCGGAAGTCGCCGCTCTCCTTGTCCTGCACGAGCACGAAGCGGGTCAGCTTGCCCGGCTCGAGGAAGACGGTGGCGAAGTTGGTGCGGTCGCGATAGGTGCCGCCGGACTGGATGACTTTGTAGAGGCCCGGCTCGAGGACCCAGATGCGAAGCTGCTCGCCCTGCTCCTCGTCGGCGCCGAAGCCGATGCCGAACTCCTCGCGGTCCCCGGCCGAGATCAGCTCGTAGGCGCCGCGGAAGGGGATGAAACGGTCGTCGACGACCCGCACCGCGAGCGCGGCCCACGAGGGCTCGACGGCGGTCACCCTGCCCTCCTCGACCGAGACCTCGACCGAGAGCTGCTGGGCGCGCGCGCCCGATCCGAAACGCACCCGATAGAGGCCCGGCTCGACGACGACGCGGCGCCCGGCCTGGCCTTCGCCGACCAGCTCGCCGTCGCGATAGACGGCCACCGCCGGCTCGGCGTCCGAATCCGAGAGCGCCGGCAGGAAGATGGCCCCCTTGCCGGCCGACATCGGCGTGTCGTCGGCGAGGAGCTGCGGGTGCTGGTTGAGCGCCGACTTGGGATTGGGAACGGCCAGCCCGGTCTGGACGGCCGCGGCCGGGCCCGCGCCGGCCTTGACGGCGGGTGTGGGCGAGGCGCGTTGCTCGACAGGAGGGGTCTCGCCGCGCGAGAGCGCCTCGAACTGGCGCGCGAGCCTCTCGACGACGAGGTTCATCTGCTCCTCGAGCAGCCCGCTCATCGCGCGCACGATGCTGCGGCCCTTGCTGCCGGTCACCTTGCGCCGCTCGTCGAAGGAGTGGCGCCAGACGACCACGTCATCGGAGAAGCGCACCAGCCGCAGCTCCATCGCCAGGTGCGCGAAGCTCGAGTCCTCGTCGCAGGCGAGCTCCTCGATGGCCTCGATCTCGCCCTCGAGCACGAAGTCGGGCGGCCTCTCGCGCAGCCTCTCGGTCACCTGCTGCGCGAGCCCCGACCCGCGCAGGTGCTTGCGGATGAGGTCGCTGACCATCTGCTGCGGCCGCTCGGTCCAGCGCCGGTCCTTGTAGTACTGGATTTCGTGGACGTCCTGGCGGAAGACCACCTGGTCGCCGCTGTAGGTGGGGCGGATGCGCAGGTCCTTGACGCGCACGGTGTACGGGTAGGGCTTCTCGAAGCTCGCCTTCGCCGCCGGATAGGTGAGCGTGTAGTAGTGGCGCAGCGCCGGCTGGGCGCAGGCCACCAGGCCGAGCAGCGCGAGCGCGCCGACAGCCACTCTGGAAGCCGCCCTCATCGGTCGCCCTCCCTGCGCAGGCCGCGCTCCTCGCCCCTGCCGAGCAGCAGCAGCGAGGGGTCGTCCTTGATGCGCTGCGAGAAGACGCTCAGGTTCTCCGAGGTCTCGCGCAGCCGCTCGACGGCGGTCTCTATCTCCTCCTGGCTCTGGACGAGCACGAGGTAGCCGCGCTCCATCAGGCGGTCGGCGGACTTGAGGGTCTTGCCGACGCCCTCCTCGCCCATCGCCGCGCGCGCGGCGGCCAGGGTCTGATCGAGCTGCTCGCGGCTGCGGCGCAGCTCGCCGGCGAGCGCGGCCGCCTCGGCGAGCAGGGTCTCGACCTTGGGCGAGGCCGAGTCGAGCAGCCCGTTGACTCGCGAGGTGGTGCCCTTGAGCTCGCGGGTGAGCTCCTCGACCTGGACCGAGGCGCGGGCGATGCGCTCGCCGAGCCCCTTGAGGTTGGCGCGGTTCTCCTCGACCGTCGCGTCGGCGGTGCGCAGGAGCTGGTTGGTGTTGTCGAGCACCGAGGCGACCTTGCCGCGCATCTCCGGGGTGGTGATGGCGTTGAGGTTGTCGACGAGCTGCTCGAGCTTGGCGGTGATGACCGCGGCCTTGTCGCTCAGCTCGTCGATCAGCGAGACGCCCGCGGGGATGGTCTCGCCCGGCTCGCGCTTGCGCGCGCTGCGACTGCCGCGGCTCAGCTCGATGTACTTGAGGCCGGTGATGCCCATGCTGCCCGCGCTCGCCACGCTGTCCTCGGCGACAGGCGTGCCGCCCTCCAGGCTCAGCTCGACGACGAGCGTCGAGACGTCCTCGGGGTCGACCTTGATCGACTCGACCCGTCCGATGCGGATGCCGCTGTACTTGACCGGCGAGCCGACCTCGAGGCCGTTGAGCGAGGCGTTCGCGTCGGAGAAGCGCACCGAATAGAGGTCGCGCTTCTCGCCGAGCTTCATGCCCGCGAGCACCAACAGCCCGCCCACCAGGACCGCGAGGCCGACCGCCACGAAGATCCCCAGCCGCACCTTTTGAGCCCGCGTCACCGCCATCCAAGCACCCTCGCCTCCGGCGCCGAAAGGCCGCCGGAGCAGGGCGCGAGTGTTTCATGCTTCTGTCGCCCTTGGAACATTGGGGGTGCGAGGGGCGCCTGGCCCGAACCCGAGCGTTCGCGAGAACCTTTGCGACGACGAAATGGATGGATTCGGCGGCCGCGCCGGGCGCCGCCGTCTCGACGGCATGCCCGCGAAAGCGCCACGGCGGCCATCCGCCGCGCGCCGCTGGTCGGGAAGACCAACGGAGTGCCGCAGCCAAGTGAGCGGTGCGGGTCCGCACGCGCGCCGGCGGCCGAATACGAGCGCTTTTTTGGCCAAAGAGGCCCAGGAAGGCCCCTGGCTGGCCCGTAGAGCGATTTTGCGTCGCCGGGCTGCCTTCAATAGGGCTGGCGGTCGATCGGCGCTCCTAGGGCCATCCCAGGGCCTTGAGGGTGCCTTCCGGGGCGACCGGCAACAGTGCGGATTTACAGGTGAAAATGAGCACCATCCGGGTGTTCCGGGGAGCGCCAGCCCCCGTGCTGGCGGCCCCGGCGGCTCGGGCCGCCGGAGAGAAGGACACCCCCAAGGAGCCGGCCAAGCGCCCGGTACGGAGCTCAGCGCGACCGGGCCCGGGCGCCCCTTCAGACCACCCCGAGGTCCAGCCTCGCCGACAGCCGCACGAGCGCCTCGACGCCCCCGACGCTGTTGCCGTTCGAGTCGAGCGCGGGGTTGAAGACCCCGATGCCCATCCGATTGCGCACCGCGGCGACGATGCCGCCGCCCACGCCGCTCTTGGCGGGGATGCCCGCGTCGATGCCGAAGGCTCCCGAGCCGGTGTAGAGGCCGCAGGTCATCATCACGCTCTTGACGATGCGCGCGGTGCGCGGCGCGACCAGCTCGCGGCCGTCGAGCGGGCTGCGCCCGTCGAAGGCGAGGAAGGCGCCGATGCGCGACAGCTCCACCGCGTCGAGCGCGATCGAGCATTGGCGGATGTAGACGTCGAGGACGTCTTCGACCGGCGGCTCGAACAGGCGCATCTCCTTGAGCACCCAACCGATGGCGCGGTTGCGCGCGGCGGTGGCCCTCTCCGACTCGTAGACCCGCTCGTCGATGCCGACGTCGGGACGGCCGACGACCCGGGCGACGAAGGCGCGAAGGCCCTCGAAACGCTCGTCGGGCGAGTCGCCCGGCAGCAGGCCAACGACGACGATGGCCCCGGCGTTGATCATCGGGTTGAAGGGCTTGCGCAGCGCCGAGGTCTCCAGCCGGATGATCGAGTTGAACGGGTCGCCGGTCGGCTCTTTGCCGACGCGGCTGAAGACCGCGGCCTCGCCTACCCTCTCGAGCACGTACGCAAGGGTGAGCACCTTCGAGATGCTCTGGATGGTGAAGCGCACGCCCGCTGCGCCGCAGGCGGTGACCCCGCCCCCGGCTTCGGTGATCGCGATGCCGAGAAGCGACGGGTCGGCCTCGGCGAGCGCGGGGATGTAGTCGGCGGGACGGCCCTGCGCGACCAGGGGCCGGACCTCTTCGAGGATCGAGGCGAGAGTGCTTTTCATGGCATTTCGCCCAATGCACCGGGCGCCATTCCGAAGTGCGGACCGGGAAAATCTACTCCCGCGGCAGGAAAATGAAAATAATTGTCGGGACCGAAGCCCGCGCTGCAGGTCGGGGACCCCGCGGCAGCTCGCTCCCGCGCGCCTTCTGCCCCGCGGGGCCTCGCCCCTCGTCGAAACCGCCCCTACCCCGTCCCCTCGAGCAGCTCGAGGGCGCTGCGCTCCTTGCGGATCTCGCCCGCAGCGACCCGCCCGAAGAACGCTTGGCTCTCCGGGTGCGGCGCGGCCTTGACCTCGGCGAGCGTCCCGTCGGCTATCGCCTTGCCCCCCGAGAGCATCAGCACGCGGTCGGAGATCTTCTCGATGCTCGCCAGCTCGTGCGTGACCACGACGAGCGACATGCCGAACCTGTCGCGCAAGCGCAGCAGCAGCTCGTCGAGCTCGGCGCTGGTGAGCGGGTCGAGGCCGGCCGAAGGCTCGTCGCAGAAGATGAGAGGCGGGTCGAGCGCCATCGCGCGGGCGAGCGCGGCGCGCTTGCGCATCCCGCCGCTCAGCTCCGAGGGCAGCAGGCTCTCGGCGTGCGCCAGCTCCACCTGCGCCAGCTTGAGCCGGACTATCTCGCGGACGATGGGCTCGGGCAGCTCGGTGTGCTCGCGCAGCGGCAGCGCGACGTTCTCGCCGATGGTGAGCGAGCCGAGCAGCGCGCCGTACTGGAAGAGCACGCCGATTCGCGTCAACAGCCTCTCGCGCGCAGCCCCTTCGACGGCCGTCAGGTCCTCTCCGAGCAGGCGCACCGAGCCGGCGGCCGGCTGCAGCAGGCCGATGCAGTGCTTGAGCAGCGTGCTCTTGCCGCAGCCGCTGCCGCCGAGCACGACCCGGATCTCCCCGGGCCCGACGGTGAGGTCGACGCCGTCCAGGATGGTGCGCTCGCCGTAGCGGGCGACCAGGCCGCGCACCTCGAGGAGCGGCGAGCTGTCTGCCGAAGCCTTGGTCATCGAGGCGACAGTGTAGCGGCGCGGCCTCCCCTCGACCAACGCGATCGTGGAGCCCCGTTCGTCGGCCCGAGTGCGCTCTCCCGCCTGGAAATGGACGAGAGAGGGGGCAAGCGGAGGGCGCACCGGCGGGAAAAGCGCCCCGGCGCGCTCCAGGCCCGCCTCTCGCGCCCTCCGGGGATTGGGCGGCGGAGCGAGCGGCTCGAGGCAAGGCTGGCCCTCAAGCGAGCGAACCCATCCAGACCGCGCCGCGCATCGACGGCGGCTGCAGGCCTTGGACAACCCGCGGGCGCGAGTACCTGACGCAGGACAAGAAGAACCGGGGGCTCGGCGGCTTTGTCGCCTGGCGGGTCAAGGAGCTGCGGCGCTTCATCCGCCGTGAGGCGCCTCGCCAAGCCGTCGGTTTTCCGGCATCTTTTTCGCCACCGGCTGGTAAGACCAGCGCTCGTTCAACCGAAGTCTGGCCCCCGGCAGCACAGGAGAGAAGGCATGGCAACCGCAGTCGATCCGAAGAGCCGATTCGCAGGTGTCCGGACCGCGATCCGCGCCGCCGCGATACTCGGGGCGCTCCTCTTCGTCCTTCAGCCCGCCCCGGCGGCCGCCGCGGCCGCTGCGGAGAAGCCGTCGCCCAAGGCTGCGACGAAGAGCGACGCCAAGAACGCGGCAATGCCCGCGAGCAAGGCCTCGGCGCCCGAGACAAATGCGAAGACGGTGAAGCGCAAGGGCTTCACTGCGCTCGAGAGTTGGGCCAACGGCGCGCCGCGGATCGTGGCGCGAAAGTGGACCGAGGGCGAGGTGGCGCATCAAGAGCAGTGCTTCTACTCGCCCGAGGGAGAGGAGCTCGGCTGCGGCACCCTCAGGAACGGCTCGCCCTGGGACGGCACGTTCGTCCGCTGGGCCAAGCCATCCAAGCCCGCGGGCGATCCGCCGGCGGCGCCCCGGGAGACGACCTCGTGGCGAGAGGGGCGCAAGCACGGCCTCTGGCGCGCGTTCAATCCCGACGGCTCGCCGCAGGCCGAGCTGCGCTTCGAGAACGGCAAGCTCACCTCGAAGGGGGTGGTGTTCAAGAAGCCGAAGGGGCCCGCGGCGCCTCGTCAATAGCCGCGCTCGAACTCCACGCGGTGCGCGAGCGGCTCGCCCGCCTCGAAGCGCTTCAGGTTCTCGAGGAACAGCCGCGCGATGTCAGCCGGGAAGCTCGTCGCCGCGTTGTGCGGCGTGATGTAGCAGCCCGGCAGCGTCCAGAGCGGATGCTCGGGCGGCAGCGGCTCCTCCTCGAAGACGTCGAGCACCGCGCCGCGGATGGCGCGCCGTCCCAGCGCGTCGACGAGCGCGGCGGTGTCGATGATCGAGCCGCGGCCGACGTTGATGAGGACCGCGTCCGGGCGTAGCTGCGCGAGGGCCTCCCTGCCGAGAAGGTGCCGGGTCGCGGGGGTCGAGGGCAAGGTGACGACCGCGTAATCGGCGCCGGACAGGAACTTGGGCAGCTCGCCGCCGCTGTAGACCTTGTCGACGGCGGGCGACTCCGCCGGGGCACGCCGGTAACCGATGGTCTTCATCCCGAAGGCGCGCGCCGTCCCGGCGATGTGCGCGCCGATGGAGCCCAGCCCCATCACGCCGAGCGTCAGGCCGGCGAGGCTGCGGTACGGCTCGTCGCGCCACTCGCGGCGCTGCTGCTGCTCATGGAGCGCGAACAGGCGCCGCTCGAGGGCGAGGATCCACGCGAAGACGTACTCGCTCATCAGCGGGCCGAAGACACCCTTGACGCCGGTGAGCTGGTAGTCGCGCCGCAAACCCGGGCGAGTCAGGGCGTCGACGCCGGCGAAGGTCGACTGCACCCAGCGCAGGCGGGGGGCCTCGTTGACGATCGCGGCGACGAGCGCCGGCGCCCCCAGGACAATCTCGACCGAGCCGAGGAACTGACGCGCCGAGTCGGCATCGGCCGCCAGGCGGAGCGTCAGCTTTGGCGCCTCGGCGCGAAGAACGGGCGCGTACTCTTCGGCATCGGGCGCAAGAACGAGCAAGTCGGTCATCTCTCCTCCGGAGGTGGGGCGCGCATTCTAGGCGGCAGCACGCCGTTGGAGCGCTGCGCCTCGCGGCCCCGATTCGCCGCTCATCGCGCCTGCGGTCGGTCACCGTCCGCGAAAAGCCGAAGACCCGCGGGGTCGAGTGGCCCGGTCAGATGAGGATGTAGAAAACGACGCTGAAGAAGCAGTCGGCGACGATGATGTAGAAGATCGACGCGACGACCGAGGAGGTGGTGGTCCTGCCGACCTCGGCCGCCCCTCCCTGGACCCGGAAGCCGTAGAACAGGCCGATGAGCCCGATTCCCCAGGCGAAGGCGACGCTCTTCACCAAGCCGGTCAGCAGGTCTTGAGGCCCGAGCGCCTCGAGCATCTGGTTGAGGAAGGCGACCGGGGCGATGTCCAGGTAGAAGATGCCGACGACGAAGCCGCCGAGGATGCCGAGCAGGTCGGCGAACACCGTGAGCAGCGGCAGCGTAATCGTGATCGCGAGCAGCCGGGGCACGGCGAGGAAGCGGATGGGATCCATCCCCATCACCTGCAGCGCGTCGATCTCCTCGGAGACCTTCATCGTGGAAATCTCCGCGGCTATCGACGACCCGGAGCGGCCCGCGACGAGGATGGCGGTCATCAGCGGCCCCATCTCGCGGATCATCGCCACGCCGGTGAGGTTGGCGACGAAGATGGCCGCGCCGAACTGCGAGAGCTGGTGGGCCGACTGGAAGGCGAGCGTCAGGCCTACCAGGAACGAGATGAGCCCGATGATCGGCAGCGCCTGGGAGCCGATGAAGACCGCCTGCTCGGTGAGCGCCGACCAGCGCACGGTCTTCGGCCGCACAACCCCCCAAAGCACCGCAGCGCTCGCATCGGCGGCCGTCTGCAAGAAGTCACGGAAGGCCCCCGCCGCGTCGCTCACCGCGCCCCCCAGCGACTCGAGCCCGCCGGCTGGCCTCGCCCCCCCCGCGGGTGGCTCGCGGGGCTTGAACATCGCCAGCGCGCGCCGGGCGTGCTCGCTCGCCGCGGTCAGCCGGAGCCCGCCGCCCGCCTTCGCGGCGAGCCGCGAAGCCTGGACGAGGACGGCGACCGCGGCGCTGTCGACCTCGTCGACCGCCGAGAGGTCCAGCGCGACCCGTGGAGCAGGCTGCGACACGAGCCGCTGCAGCAGCTCCGAGAGCTCGCCTGCGACCCCGCGCTCGAGCCGGCCCTCGACGCGCACGAGCGGTCCTGTCTCCAGCTGCTCGACTCGATAGCGCAGCGCCCCGGCCATGGGCCGCATCCTCGCCGTTCTGTCGGGCGGTTGGAAGGTTTCCAAGCTCAACACTGGCGGCACCGCCCGCCCGCCTCGTGTGAGAATGAGCGGGCATGCGATCGGTTCCGCTCATTGCCACAATCGGCCCGCTCCTCCTCATGCTCGCCACCGGCTGCGTCGGCGTCCCCTTCGCCACGCCGCCACTTCAGGCCACCTTGGGCACCGGCGTGCGCTCGAGCAGCCCTCATCGCGAGGATGCGGTCTTCGACATCCCCTTGCAGGTGCGCGCCGCGGTCCACCCTTTGGCCCTCGCGCCCTCGTTGGTGGGGCGAAGAGCCGACTTCGGAGTCGGCTACCTGCTCGACGCCGGAAGCGCCGGGCGCACCCACGGCACCTATCTCGAGGCCTCCGGCGTCCTCGCCGCCGGTCCGATAGGCGACGGCTGGGGCCGCCTGAGCCTCCGGCTCCAGGGTCGCCTGCTGTTCGACGGCAGCGATGGCCGGCTTGGCCAGGGAGCGGCGCTCCAACTCACCGGCGACTACGGGGTCTTCGTCGACGGCCCGTTCGATTCAGCCGACCAGGACGGCGGAGCCTTCGGGTACTCGTTCGGTGAAGGCGGCGTCGGGTTCTACCTCGAGGCGGCAGGCTTCCGGGTGGCTGAGACAGCGGGCTGGTCGGCGACCACCGGGCTGCTGTTTCGGCTCCCCGCCTCCGTCGGCTTTGCCTGGACGTGGTTGAGCAACGTTCTCTGAAGTATCGGCAAGGCACCCCTGAAGATCTGTCGAAGAATCCTTCGCGCGGATACCCGGTCAGCCCGAGCCCCTTCGGCCGGCGCCGGGGGGAGCCGGTGGCGAGCCGCGCTGAAGGAGATTTCGCGACGGACCTTGAGAGCGCGAGCTGGCCGGGCCTATCGCCATCGGTCTGCGAAATAGAGCGAACCGGCGCGCGGCAGGGCTTCCCGATGCACCTTGAGCCCGCGCCCCTTCGCTGCCGCGAGCGCCAGGGAAAGCGCTCTCGGGTTGCAGCCGACAGGGCGTTCCCACGGCTTTGAGCGCAGCCGCAGCACGGGCGCCTGCTCGCCAACCCGCTGGGGCCGATTCGCCTTGCAGAGCTGCGGTTCCCAGCGCATAACGGCTCGACTTCCCAATGGTTCGAGAGGAGGCCTCACGATGGCTTGGAAAGGCAGCTCCCCTGAGTACGACGTGCCGGATCCCGCCGAGGTCATCCGGATGGTGCGCAACCGCTACGGCAAGGTCTGGAGGAAAAAAGGCCTGCTCACCGGGTTGGCGCTGCTCGGCGTTTGGGCCGCGGTGAGCTCGTACTACCAGGTCGAGCCCGACGAGGTCGGCGTCATCCGCCGCCTCGGTCGCTACGCGGGGGTGACCGACCCCGGCCCGCACTTCAAGATCCCGCTCATCGAAACGGTGACCAAGGTCCCGGTGCAGCGGCAGATGAAGATGGAGTTCGGCTTCCGCACCGCGGCCACCGGCACGCGCACCTCGTATGCCCAGGGCAACGACCATCTGCGCGAGTCGCTGATGCTCACCGGCGACCTCAACGTCGCGGTCGTCGAGTGGATCGTGCAGTACAAAATCAAGGATCCGTCCCAATACCTGTTCAAGGTGCGCAACGTGAGCGAAACCCTGGCGACGCTGGCCGAGGCCTCGATGCGCTACGTCGTCGGCGATCACTCGGTCAACGAGGTGCTCACCACCGGGCGCCAGAAGGTGGCCGACAAGGCGAAGGTGCTGCTCCAGCAGCTCGCCGACCGCTACGAGTGCGGTGTCGACGTCCAGCAGGTGGTGCTCCAGGACGTCAACCCGCCCGACCCGGTCAAGCCGTCCTTCAACGAGGTGAACGAGGCCATCCAGGAGAAGGAGCGGGCGATCAACGAGGCGCAGGCCGAAATGAACAAGGAGCTGCCGCGCGCCCGCGGCGAGGCCGAGCAGCTCGTGCGTGCGGCCGAGGGCTACGCCATCGAGCGCGTCAACCGCGCCCGCGGCGAGGCCGAGCGGTTCGTCACCGTCTACCAGGAGTACCAGAAGGCTCCCGACATCACCCGCCGGCGCATGTACCTCGAGACGCTCTCCAAGCTGCTTCCGCGAGTCGGCACCAAGGTGGTCGTCGACGATGCCGCCAAGGGCATGACGCCCATTCTGCAGATGGACCGCGCTCCGATGAGCAGCGCACGCGCCGCGGCAGTGGCCGGAGGTGACCGATGAGAACCATCCAGTACGCGCTTCTCGCCACGGCGAGCCTCGCGCTCACGGGCTGCTTCGCCTACACCCTCGACGAGACCGAGCAGGCGGTCATCACCCGCTTCGGCGAGCCTCAAGGCAATCCGGTCACCGAGCCCGGTCTGCACTTCAAGGTGCCCCTCGCCGACAAGGTCAACCGCTTCGAGAAACGCTGGCTCGAGTGGAACGGCGACCCGAACCAGATCCCGACCAAGGACAAGAAGTACATCTGGGTCGACACCTTCGGCCGCTGGCGCATCTCCGACCCGCTGCGCTTCTTCCAGCGCATGCACGACGAGCGCACCGCGCAGTCGCGCCTCAACGACATCATCGACGGCGAGACCCGCAACGCCATCGCCAGCTACAACCTCATCGAGGCGGTCCGGGCGACCAACCGCGCCTTCGAGGACGAGGAGCACGTCGAGAACGAGCGCCGCGAAGAGCTCGGCAAGATCGAGGTGGGCCGCGAGCAGCTCACCCGGCAGATTCTCGAGCGCGCCAAGGCGGTCGTCTCCGAGTTCGGAGTCGAGCTGGTCGACGTGCAGATTCGGCGCATCAACTACGTGGACGAGGTCCAGGTGAAGGTCTTCGAGCGCATGATCTCCGAGCGCAAGCGCATCGCCGAGCGCTCGAGGTCCGAGGGCATGGGCAAGGCCGCCGAAATCCGCGGCCAGAAGGAGCGCGAGCTCAAGTCGATCCAGTCCGAGGCCTACCGCCGCGCCGAGGAGGAGCGGGGCAAGGCCGACGCCGAGGCGACGAAGATCTACGCCGCGGCCTTCGGGCGCGACGCCGAGTTCTACCAGTTCATGAAGACGCTCGACGCCTATCCCCACGCGGTCGACTCCTCGACCTCGCTGTTCATGGGGACCGATTCGGACTTCTTCCGCTATCTGAAGAGCGCCACGAAGCGATGAGCGTGCCTCCGGGCGAGAGCTACTACGAAGTCCTCGGCGTGCCGCGCACGGCGACGCAGGAGCAGATCCGCTTCTCGTACCGTGCGCTGGCCGCCCGCTACCACCCGGACAAGCACCAGGGAAACCCTCTTCAAGAGCTGGCGGCCGAGAGGCTCGCGCGCCTCAACGAAGCCTACGAGGCGCTCTGCGATCCGCAGCGCAGGGCGGCCTATGACGCCTCGCTCGACGCCGCGCTCTTGCGCGGATGGCGCTGGGGATTCGCCGGCTCGAAGCGCAAGCGGCTGCCCCTGTCGGCGATCGTCATCGTCGGAATCCTCGCCCTGGTGCTCTTGCGCCCAATGATTCGGGTGATCGCGGTGTTGGCCCGAGCCGTGAGCGGAACGCCTTTCGGGCTCGTGCTCTTCGCGGGCCTGGCGAGCGGTGGCTTGTGGTGGTGGATCAAGCGGCGACGCCGCCTTCGGCCGCCTCGATGAGGAGAGCCGACGAGGAGAGCCGCCCCCTCGTCGCCCAAGCGGAATGTCGTTCGACGATGGCTTCGCGGCTGCCCGGGCCTCGCCCGCGAGCGGCCGAGGCCGCCGAGAGGCTCTGCGGCTGCCTCGACTCACGCAGGACCGCGCCCCGTTGGAGCGGGCCGCGAGTAGACTGCGCCGAATCCCGGGGTTGCCCGGGGTGTTCTTGGGGGCAACGAGAAACGGAACTGAATGACTGACATCCCGACGTTCGCCTCCCTGGGCCTCTCCCCGAGTGCCCTCGCCTCCCTCGATCATGCCGGCTTCACCAAGCCCACCCCCATCCAACAGAGAGCGATCCCGCCCGCGCTTGCCGGCCGCGACCTCATCGGCTGCGCGGCTACCGGAACGGGCAAGACCGCGGCCTTCGTACTCCCGATAGTCGAGCGCCTGCAGGGCCGGCGCGGCCCGCGCGCGCTGGTTCTCGCGCCCACCCGCGAGCTCGCCCTGCAGATCTCCGAGCACCTCGAGCTGTTCGGCAAGGCACGAGCCGTCTACGGCGCGGTGCTCATCGGCGGGGTCGGCATGGAAAAGCAGGTCCAGGCCCTGCGCGAGAAGCGCCAGGTCGTCATCGCCACCCCTGGCCGGCTCATCGATCATCTCGAACGCAGGACCGCGACCCTCGAGAGTATCGAGATCCTCGTCCTCGACGAAGCCGACCGCATGCTCGACATGGGCTTTCGTCCCCAGCTCGAGCGCATCCTCGCGCGCCTGCCGAAGGCCCGGCAGACGATGCTCTTCTCGGCGACGATCGCCCACGAGGTCGCCGAGCTCGCGCAGCGCCACCTCGACAAGCCCGTGCGCGTGGAGATCGAGCGCAGCGGCACCGTCGCCCAGCGCGCCCTCCAGCGCGTCTTCCACGTCCCGTCCCTGGAGAAGACCGCCCTGCTGCTCGCCCTGCTTGCCGAAAGCGGCGAGAGCACGCTCGTCTTCACCCGCACGAAACACCGCGCCGACAGGCTGTGCCGCGCGCTCTCGCGAGCCGGCCACCAGGTCGCACGCATCCATGGCGACCGCACGCAGGGTCAACGTCAGAAGGCGCTCGAAGGCTTCCGCAACGGCGACTTCCGGGTTCTCGTCGCCACCGACATCGCGGCCCGCGGACTCGACGTCGAGCAGATTGGCCACGTCGTCAACTACGACCTGCCGCAGGTGCCCGAGGACTACGTCCACCGGGTCGGGCGCACCGCGCGGGCCGCGGCGAGCGGGCGGGCCTCGAGCTTCTGCTCGCCCGAGGAGCAACCGCTGCTGCGCGACATCGAGCGGCTCACCCGCAGGCCGGTCCCGACGAGTGAGGTGCCTCGCGATTCGCCGGTCTTCGTGGCCGAGCTCGCCAAGCTCGCCGAGCGCAAGGCCAACGCCCCGACGCCCCGGCCGGCAGGCCGCGGCGCTACGGGTTCGGCCCGCGAGCCCGAGCGCTCGAGAAAGCCGGGCCCTCGGGCGAAGGGGCCCTCGGGCGGGCCAGCCAGCACGAAGGCCGGCAGGCTCGCCCCAAAGCCGGGGACTCGGCCGGCCCACCCGGCGAAGAGAGCCGCGCACAGTGGTGGAGGACGCTCGAAGCGCAGGGGCTAGCCTTCGGCGGCTCGCGAGAGGCGCGGCGAGTGTTGGCTACCGGACCGGGTAACCCGCGAGAACCTCGGCATCGTTCGCACCCGGGGCGATCGGGTTTGACTTTCTTCGTCCAGCCCGTCTAGGGTGCCCGGGTTCGCTCCGAGAGGATCGAATCGCCCGCTCGATCCTGGACGGGCTGAAACAGAAAGACCGGAACATGGCGACTGGTACCGTGAAGTGGTTCAACGACGCGAAGGGCTTTGGCTTCATCACGCAGGACAACGGTGGTCCGGATGTCTTCTGCCACCACACCGCTATCCAGGCTGAGGGCTTCCGCACCCTGGCCGAGGGGCAGCAGGTCGAGTTCGACGTCTCCAAGGGCCCCAAGGGCCTGCAGGCGGCGAACGTCCGCCCGATCTCCTGAGCCTCTATCGGTTCTGTTGAGATGAGCCAGCCCCGGCCTCCGTCGAGAGGTCGGGGCTCGCTGTTTGCGGGGCTCGGTCACGAGCGCGAAGCCCAGAAGCGCGCCGGCCTCCGCCCGAGCGAACCTGCCGGCGGCCAGGCTCGCTTGCGCCGCACGCCCGGCTCGCGAAGACCCCGGCCCAGTCGCGCTTTCAGCCCCGGCCTCCGTCGAGAGGTCGGGGCTCGCTGTTTGCGAGGCTTGGCCACGAGCGCGAAGCCCGAAAGCGCGTCGGCCTCCGCCCGAGCGAACCTGCTGGCGGCCAGGCTTGCTTGCGCCGCACGCCCTGCCCGAAGGCCCCGCCCCAGTCGCGCGTCCAGGGGGCGACTCAGATGAGCGCGGTCGGCCTCGAGGAGCGCGAATCGTCGCGGTTGCGCCTCCACTGCCTGATCACGAGGACGAGCAGCGTGAGGGCGGTCAGCGGAAGGACGAACACGCCCATGATCCACCTGAAGGTCGGCAGCGCCGGGTTGTTCGACGCGTCGAGGATGAGGTAGGCGGTGTAGGCGACGTAGTAGCCGAGGAACATCGCGCCCTCCCAGCGCTCGATGCGCAGGCCCGTGAAGACGACCGGCAGACAGGCGACGGCGACGGCGATCATCACCGGGATGTCGAAGCCGAGCGCCACCGGGGAGACCGCGATTCCGTCGGGGGAAAACGTCGCGCTGAATCCGAGCACGCTGAGGATGTTGAAGATGTTGCTGCCGACGATGTTGCCCACGGCGATGTCGCGCTCGCCGCGGACGGCGGCGATGACCGAGGTCGCCAGCTCAGGCAGTGAAGTGCCCACCGCCACGACGGTGAGGCCGATGATGAGCTCGCTGACGCCGAGCACGCGCGCGATCGCCACCGCTCCGCCGACGAGCCAGTCCGACCCGACGACGAGCATCCCCAGACCCGCGACGACGAGAATGAGATCGATGCTCCAGTGCCGCCGGTTGCCGACCGGCACCTCTTCCTCGGCGCCCTGAGACTGCGCTCGGCGCCCTTCGCGGACGAGCAGTACCGTATAGCCGACCGCGCCCGCCGCGAGCACGATGCCATCTATCCGCCCGATCTTGCCGTCCAGGCCGATCAGCAGCACCAACACCGAGAGCGCGACCATCAGCGGCACGTCGAAGCGCACCAGCCGGTCCTGCACGACCAACGGCGCGACGAGGGCCGACAGCCCGAGGATGAGCAGGACGTTGCAGATGTTGCTGCCGACCACGTTGCCCAAGGCGATGTCGGCCGTTCCCGACCAGGCCGACGAGACGCTGACCGCGAGCTCGGGAGCGCTGGTGCCATAGGCGACGACGGTGAGGCCGATGACGATCGGCGGGATGCGCATGACCGCCGCGAGGTGTGAAGCGCCGCGCACGAGCAGCTCGGCTCCGAGCAGAAGCAACCCGAACCCGACGATGAACAGGACGAGGGTGAGCGTTTCCATGGGCGAGCGACTCCTGGTTCCGAAGCGCGCGTTGGCCGATCGTCGGCACGACGATTCGCCAGGAGATTACCAGCACGGACCGGAAACGCGCCGCGGCGCTTCTCGGTGGAGAGGCGCCTGAAGAGGCGGCGCCGGGCGCATCGCCACGAGCGCCAAGCGCCCCTCTCCGCCGACCTGCGACCCGTCGCTCGGGCTCCGGGCTCAGCTCGGGCTCTCGACTCTCGACTCTCGACCTGCGCCTACACCGTCCTGTCCGCTGCCTCCATCAGATACCTCTCGAGCAGCCGCAGGTCCTCTTCGGCCGACTCGATGCGCGCGGGGAACGCCAGACCTTGCAGCCGCTCGTCCACCCGTGCCTTGCGGTCGAGGATCTTCCAGAACGACAAGCGCTGCTGCGCCACCAGCAGAAGAGCCTCGAGCTCGAAGACGCGGCTGAGCGGTGAGTAGCCGACAAGCCGCCCGTTGAGCTTGATTCTGCCGGCCTTCTCGGCCAGCCACCCGCCCGCCTCGCCGAGCACTGAGCGCGAGACCTCGGTCTTCCGGGCGATCTCGTGCAAGGTGTCGCGCTCGCTCTCCAGCTTGGTGACGAGTTGCTTGAGGAAGGCGCCGAGCTCGCCTTCCGAGTTCTCGCCGAGCGTCCGGCGTGCCAGCTCGACCCCGGCCGTCGAGACGACCATGTGGTCGCGCAGGAAGATGGCGAACTGCTTCTCCCGCGAGACTCCGCCTGCTACGCGTGTCAGGACGTTGGTGATCACGCTCGCCATGGCCCAATCCTCCCAACGGCTAAGGTCGGCACCGGCGACAGCGCGATCAATCGAGCCGGACAGCCCCTCTTTCGCTCGCGCTGCCCGCCCATCCAACGCCTCGGTCGCTCCTCGCCTCCCGAGGCCGCCAACCCGTTCCCGGGCGGCGCTCGGCCGCTGTTCTCCGCGGGCGAATAGCCTCGCGGACCTCACGGTTACGACCGCTTCGAGAAGCTCCGCCAGACGGTTCGCCAGGGCGGGTTCCAAGGGCGCCCTTGCGGCCCCGCGTCGAGGTCATCCGCCGATGAGACTCCACTTGCTGCCCGCCTTCCTGCTGCCCTGCATGGCGTTCGCGCTGGGTGCCTGCGGGCAGGCAGGCGAGGGCTGGCCAGTCGAACCCGACGACCCCGCGGCCGGCTATCAACCCGGCCCCGCCTTGCCGCCGGACGACCCCGGGCCGGCCGACCTCACCTTCGAGATCGACGCGACCCGCGACGCTCGGGCGATCTCGCCCTTCATCTACGGCACCAACCAGCCGGACTGGACGGGCAAGTCCCGCTACCTGCCCTTCGCTCGCTCCGGCGGCAACCGCTTCACCGCCTTCAACTGGGAGAACAACGCCTCCAACGCCGGCTCCGACTGGAGCAACCAGAACGACGCCTATCTCGGCAGCTCCGACATGCCGGGCGACTCGCCGCGCGCCTGGACCGAGGCGGCCCACTCGGCCGGCGCCTCGTTGCTGATGACCGTCCCGATGCTCGGTCACGTGGCGGCCGACAAGTCGCCCGAGGGCGACGTCAACCAGACCGCCGACTATCTCCAAACCCGCTTCCACGCCTCGGTGGCCCGCAAGGACGGCGCGTTCAGCTTCCCTCCCGACACCGCCGACCGCGTCGTCTACCAGGACGAGTTCGTCGCCTGGCTCGAGAGCGAGTTCCCGCACGTGCGCACCGACCCGAGCCGGACCCTCTTCTACTCGCTCGACAACGAGCCCGACCTCTGGGCGGGCACCCACCCGCGCCTCCACCCCGAGCCGGCGACCTATGACGAGCTGTCGCGCAAATCGACAGAGCTCGCCTCGGCCATCAAGGACGTGGCGCCCGAAGCCCTCGTCTTCGGTCCGGCGAGCTACGGCTGGCACGGCTTCAAGACCCTGCAGGACGCGCCCGACGGCGGCGGCCGCGACTTCCTCGACTTCTACCTCCAAGAGATGCGGCGCGCGGAGTCGGCGCACGGGCGCCGGCTGCTCGACGTGCTCGACATCCACTGGTACCCCGAGGCGACCGGCGGCGGCGTGCGCATCACCGGCCAGGAGTCGAGCCCGGAGGTCGCCGCGGCGCGCGTGCAGGCGCCGCGCTCGCTCTGGGACCCGGGCTACGTCGAGTCGAGCTGGATAGCCGACTTCTCCACCCTCGGCCCCATCCGCCTGCTGCCGTGGCTCCAGGAGAAGATCGACGCCCACTACCCGGGCACCCGCCTCGCGGTCACCGAATACAACTACGGCGGCGGCGGCCACATCTCCGGCGGCGTCGCCCAGGCCGACGTGCTCGGCGTCTTCGGGCGCGAGGGCGTCTTCGCCGCCGCGCTGTGGGAGCTCGCCGAAGACCAGCGCTTCATCCACGCGGGTTTCGACATGTTCCGCAGCTACGACGGCAACGGCGGGGCCTTCGGCGACATCTCGGTCCGCGCGGAGACGCCCGACTCCGAGCGCACCTCGGTCTACGCGAGCGTCGACACGAGCAAGCCCGGCCGCATGGTGCTCGTGGCGATCAACAGGTCGACCGAGCCGCTGACCGCCGGATTCCGCATCGCCGCTCCGGATGCCTACCGGCGCGCCGAGGTCTACCGGCTCACCGAGAGCGCACCCGCGCCGGTGCGCGACGCCGACCTCGCCATCGAGCGCACCAACGCCTTCAGCCTCTCCCTGCCGGCGATGAGCGTCTCGACCATCGTCCTCGAGCGCTGATCGGGCGCGGGGCGGCCCCTCCGGCCGTGTGGCGACCGCCAGCACGCAGGCTGGCACTTCGGACCTTCCTATCGCGCGGCGATCCGTCCGCCCGCCAGCACGAAGCCTGGCGCTCCGGCCTTTCCCTTGGGAAACGAAGGTCGGTCCTCCGATGCTTCAGGCGACGTCCAGCCTGTCTACTCCCAACTCCGAACTCAGAACTCAGAACTCTACTCACAACTCCTCCAACCCCCTGCAAAGCTTGCGGATCCTCAATCGGGCTCCCATCGTCCCCGTGACTGCCCAAAAGGGCACGAGAGGAGGCCGAGGCAGGTCGAAACCGAGAGCGATTGAACAGGCACTCGGGACACGAAGGGATGGGCAGAGTCATGACTTCCGTGCTCGGCAGAGTCGCCCCTGGCCGGATCTCCAAGCTGAACCTGCTCCTCGACCTCTCAGCGCTCGTGCTGGGCATCGGCGCGGCGACGCTGCTCTCGGGGAGCCCGCTGTCGCTCGCCTCTCCCCTGCTCTCGATGCTCGCCGCGGCAGCGGCGACCTGGGCCATCACCAGCACGGCGCTGCGCCACTACGACCTGTGGGCCTATCGCGAGGTGCTCGACGACGCCGCGCTCGTCACGGTGCTCTCGCTCGCCGTGGCGACCGTGCTCGCCGTGCTCGGCCTGGTCCTGCCCAGCGGAGCGGCCCTGCTGCAGGTCGGCTACTTCCTCGTCGTCTTCGTCCCCGCCGCGCTTGCCCTGCGCCTGCTGCTCGTGCGCAGGCTCTCGGCGCGCGAGGAGCGGCTCGACGAGGTGCTCATCGTCGGCACCGGGCCGCTCGCCCGGGCCACCGCCGACTATCTGGAGCGCGGGCGCGGCCGCCGTCGCGTGGTCGGCTTCCTCGGCCTGCCGTTCGACCGGATCCCCGACTCGCTGCGCGCCCGCCTGCTCGGCGACAGCACCGAGATTGGCGAGCTGCTCTCCGCGCACCCGGTCAACGAGGTCTACCTCGCCGGCAACCCGACGACCGACCGCGAGCCGATGCAGCGGGTGATCACCGTCTGCGAGACGCTGGGCATCCCTTTCGCCCTGCCGGTCTACGGCTTCCGCCTCAGCCGCGCCAAGCCGCTCGACCCCCGGGCGATCCGCGACGGCTACCTGCACTACGTCAACGTCGAGTCCAAGCCCTCGCAGATGGCGCTCAAGCGCCTGTTCGACATCGTGGTCTCCGCGGCCGCGATTTGGTGCCTGGTGCCGCTTTTCGCGCTCGTCACGCTGCTCATCAAGCTCACCTCGAAGGGCCCGGTGCTCTTCAAGCAGGTGCGCATCGGCCGCAACGGCCGGCCGTTCCACATGCTCAAGTTCCGCTCGATGGTCTCCAACGCCGAGGCGCTGCGCGCCCGGCTCGCGGCCCACAACGAGCAGAGCGGGCCGGTCTTCAAGATGTCGCGCGACCCGCGCATCACTCCAGTCGGCCGCGTGCTGCGTAAGTTCTCCATCGACGAGCTGCCGCAGCTCATCAACGTGCTGCGCGGCGAGATGAGCATCGTCGGCCCGCGCCCGCCGCTGCCCGCCGAGGTCGCCGCCTACAAGAGCTGGCAGCGCAGGCGCCTGTCGGTCAGCCCGGGCCTCACCTGCATTTGGCAGGTGAGCGGCCGCAACCAGATTCCGTTCGAGGACTGGATGTACCTCGACATGCGCTACATCGATCACTGGAGCTTCAGGAAGGACCTGAACCTCATCCTGAAGACCTTCCCGGTCGTCTTCACCGGGCGAGGGGCCAAATGAGCACAAAGGACGTCGTCGTACGTCCGCCGGCCGGGCTGGCGGCTCGCCCGCTCGTGAACGGGGCCGGCAACCGCGCCGCGGCCAACGCCGCGGTCGGCAGCTCCAGCGCGAGCGACGCGCTGCTCGCGGTGCGCAACGCCTTCAAGCTGACCGGCTCGCTGTTGGCGACCTGGGGCATCGCGCTCGTCGTCCGCATCCTGCTGCCGCGCCTGCTCGGCCCCGAGGGGTACGGCCCGCTCAACTTCGCCGACGCCTTCGCCACCCTCTTCTTCGTCTCGCTCGGCCTGGGCGTCGACACCTACATCCGCAAGGAGATCCCCGTGCGCCCCGCGCACGCGAGCGACTTCTTCGGCGGGGTGCTCGTGCTGCGGCTGGCGATGGCCGGCCTGGTCGTGCTCGCGATGTCGGCGGTGATGGAGCTGACCGGGCGCCCGCCCGCGGTGCGAAGCGTCGTCTACGTCTTCGCGGGCTGGCAGTTCCTCTTCACGCTCAACAACAGCCTCGCCGCGCTGCTGCAGGCCAAGGGCAGCGTCGACGGGCTCTCGGTGATGAACATCGCCTCCAAGCTGCTGTGGGGCGCGGGCATCCTCGCCGCGCTGCTGCTGCGCGGCGGGCTGGTCGTCATCGCAGGCTGCTACGTCGCCGCCGAGGCGCTCAAGGCGGTCGCGCTCGGGCTGCTCGCGCGCAGGCACCTCGGGCTGAGGCTAGTTCCGCGGCTGTCGCCAGCGCTTTCGGTGGTCGCCGCGAGCCTGCCCTTCTACCTGCACACCGTCTCGCAGACCGCCTACGCGCGGCTCGACGTGAGCCTGCTCTCCATCCTGAGCAACAACGACCGCGAGGTCGGCTGGTACGGCGCGGCCTCGAACCTCGCCGGGCTGACGCTGCTCGTCACCCCGCTCATCAGTTGGGTGCTTCTGCCGCACTTCGCGCGCGCAGCGGCCCGCTCGCAGGCAGAGCTCGACCACGCCATCCGCCGCTCCATCGAGCTGGTCCTCTCGGTCGCCATCCCCACCTCGCTCATGATGGCCCTGGGCGCCGACGTGTGGATCGCGCTGATGTTCGGCCCCGAGTACGCGCCCGCCGCGCTCGACCTGAGCATCCTCGCGCCGGTCTTCATCATGACCTACGTGGCGACCATCACCGCCTCCTCGCTGGTGCTGCTCGGGCGCGGCTGGACGCTCACGCTCATCTCCCTCGCCGGGCTGGTGGTCAGCGTCTGCCTCAACCTGTTGCTCATTCCGCTCGGCCTGAAACACCTCGGCCCGGCCGGCGGCGGTGCGGGCTGCGCGGCCTCGCTCATCCTCACCGAGGCCACGGTCACCGGGCTGATGCTCTGGACCATCCGCGGCCGCGCCTTCGACAAGCGGAGCCTGAGGCTGCTCGCCAAGACCGCCGGGGTCTGCGCGGTCGTCCTCGCCGTCGACCGGCTGCTTGGCGACCTTGGCGCGATGCGAGTGGCCATCGACGCGGCGGTCTACTTCGGCCTGGCGATCGCGGTCGGCGCGCTCCGGGTCGGGGAGATGTATCGGTTCGCGCGTAACGCCTTCCAACGTGCCGGTGCTCCAGCCTGATGCACGGCGGGCCACCTCGCGAAGCGCCGGGCGAGGTAAGGGCGCATGGCAATGCGCCCCACAGGCCTCGACGCAGTGCGAAGCGCCGTCTCTCGGTTTGGTCTCTCGCTTTGGTCTCGCGGAGGCTCTCGGACCCACGGGTGAGGACCGAGCTTGCCGCTCGGTCTTCCGCCCGCCTCGAGGAGCGCTCACTCGAAGTCCGAAGCGTCGCGATGGCCATTCGGCCAACGGCAATCGAAGGCAACGGCATGCGCTATGGCTCAAGCCGCGTTGGATACCGAATGAGCACCTTCTGGCCGGGCCGTGGAGCGCGGGCGAGCTCGAAATGCACCTCTCGGTTCACCTCGTCGTATTCCCACACCACTCCATTGGCATCCGCCTGGAGGAGAACGGCGCCGTCGACGCTCACCTCGATAGCCCCGCGCGACAAGTCGGCCTCGGCCGGCAAACGGAAGTTTCGCGTCATTCCGCTAATCGCGTCATCGAGGTACTCTAACCGTCGCTCCCAACTGACCGCCGCGTCCTCGCATGAATCGATGACCCGCCCGCCAAGCAGCGAGACAGCAGCCCTCGGTGCGCCCAAGAGCAGCCAAGTGTTCCATTCCGCGCTCGGAAGATGCGCAGAACACGGCGCGGGGGGGTAGTTCAGCATTTCCACCATCTGAACCCAACGAACCGGGTAGGGCCGCTCCGGTCCATCGATCGCCATGAAAGCCTTCATCATGTCGCCCAGATCGTCGACATCCAGGACGTCCTCAATCAGGTCGTACCACGGCCAGGAAAGAGGGTGATAGGCCATATCGGATTTCGTCTCCACCAACACAATCGCCAAGTCCGCGTCAGCGCGAAGAAATCCTGCATTCCATCCGTCGCGATGCGGGGGAACGACCGCACTCCAGGCATCATGTTCGGTAAATGGATTGCTTCCTCCGGAATACCCTCGAGCGATCTTGAGCGCCAGTTGCTCGGCTCGGCGAGCCGAGGACGGGGTAATGAAGCGGTCGGGGTCGTCCGGACCCGACGTAAACATTCCCGCTTTAATATCCCCCGAATACCCATGCGGCAAAACACCGATGTGGTAATCCATTTCAGCCATCGCGAGACTATCGAGAAGCGTTGAAGCGTGTTGGGCGACGGTCGGTCCGATGATCCGCTCCATGGATTCATGATTTTGCATCACAATAACGACATCTACCTTCTTGCCTCCGCCTTGAGTCAACTCGAGTCGTCCGACGCCGGAATCATCCGCCGTCCCGCGGATCGGAATGACGTGCCGCACCAACTCACCTGCCTGTTCCACTTCCAGGCTGATCACGGCCAGCTTGTCGCCCTCGCTCAGCGGCGCAAATCGCAGTCGCGCAGTCTCCTCCGGAGGGTCATCGTCCATCGATGAGTGAATGTCTCGAATCAGCGGCAGGCCGCCCGGCGGGATCGCCCGCGACACCTCCAGCTCGAACTCGTCGCCGTTCGGCCCCTCCAATCGCGCTCCCAACAAACGCACCTCCGCCTCGCAAAGGTGGAGAAGCTTGAGGGGTTGAGAGGGCGATCGGCTTCCAGGAGGTACTCCTCCGAAATCCAGCGCATTGGGCCAGGGCACAAGGCAGGCTGCGCCCGTCCCTCCCCTCAGGCTCACGAAGGCGTGAGGTCGTGCCGGGTTCGACGCCCGAAGCTCCACAGCGCCTGTGAGCTCCCCGAAGGTGCGCGTGCCCACCATCGACGGCTGCAGCGTCACCTCAACTGTCAGCTTTTCCCCCGGGCCGACCTCGCGGGGTACCGCGACGTCAGCCAACCGGTAGTCGGGAAGGCTTTCAGCCGTCAGCCGCATCCCCGAAACCAAGCACTTCTGCTCCGGCCGAGTGCCCCTATTCTCGAATGTGAATGCGTGCGTCCGAGGCATGCGCGCATGCGCGACACCGAGGTCAAGGTCGAGCGGGCTTATCAAATACTCGCAAGGCGGGTAGGAGCGGGCTTCAGCCCGTATCGAGACACGCTTTCGCGGCTCGTCGGGGTCATTCGACAGCACTTCGATTACCGCCGCCTTCTCGCCCGCGGTCTTCGCCAGCATGCGCACCCCGACCACGACGCGCCCACCCGGCATCAGCCGCGAGTCCCCCTCCAGCCACACTTCGAGCTCGTCTGCCCGGGTCCCGGAATTCGACGGGAGCACCTGAAAATACGGCGGACCATAAGAGCCATCCGGCGAAAGAGCTCCAAGGCGAAGGGCTCCAACCGATAGCTCAGCTTCCGGGGCGCTGCCCTGATTTCCAATCGAAAAGCTCCGCTCCTCCGCCAACTCGCCGTGTGCCGAAACCGCGACGAGTCCAAAGTCCAGCTCCAAGGGCTCCACCACGATGTCGGGCCCCGCCCCCACGGCGTACAGCGGCACCTCCACGCTCGGCTGCAGACTCGAGTCGATTTCCAGCTCAAGCGTCGCCGACTTCTCGCCGAAGGAAGACGGCTCGCACCGTATCTCGCGCATCGTCGTTTCGCTTGGTCCAAGCACGAACGCCGGCGGGCTCCAATCGCTCCCGGCGAAGCCAAAGTCGTTTGCTTCCGGGCCGACCAAACGCGGGTCGCGCACGGCGACCGCCTTCTCCGACACGTTCGTAAACGCCAGAGGCCGCACCCTGTTCGATCCGAGTGCGACCGCACCACAGTCAATCTGCTCCGGGCTCGTCGCGATCAAGCGATCAATCCCCTGTCCCAGCAGAAAGATCGTGACCTCTCCACACCCGCGAATCCCTGACATTCTCACCACGTCAGCGGAGTTTGCCGGGATGGACGGCTGGAAAACGATTCGAACAGCGCTCGTGCTCTTTCCGGGAAGCTCGAAGGCTGCCTCGGGCACGCAAACAAAAGGCGAATCCCCGCTGCCGCATGCAAGCTCGACCATGGCCGATTGGGAAAACGGGTTGCGCACCTCCAAGGTGGCACTCTTGCTCTGCCCGACAAACACCCTTCCAAAGTCAAGCGTCTCGGGAAACTCACAGGGATCTGCAACAGCGTGCCCGCGCAGTACCAGGCTGACCTCGCGAGCACCTTGCTCTGCGCCATCCGCGGACAGCTTGACCTCCGCGTGCTCACCGCCAGCCTCTGAGACCTCAGTTGGCCGGAACCCGACTGAAAGCTCAATCTCGTCTCCCTCTGCGATCTCGAGACCGCGGCGGTAGCTCAAGAGGTAGGTGCCGGCTTCTGCGTCGCTTGCCGCAACCGAGCCGGACACAACCACAGGTGCGGCCAACGCAATCGTGCGGTCTCCCGAATTGCGCAGCCGAACCCTTCTTTCGGCGACTCGGCCTACGACGTGCTCACCAAAGTCGAGGATCGCCGTTGCCGAGAAGCTCGCCGTCTGGTCATCCCAAACCTCGAGGCGCCCCTCTTGTACCCGCAGCCTCTCCTCTGAGCAGGCGAGAAGCGCGGCGGCGACCAAGAGGCAAATTGCTTTGCCGCATTGTGAGCGCATTGTCTCCTCCCTACCTGAACGCGCCCGTCCTCTCGGGCGGGCGCGTCCAGCCACGTCTCCTCGTCACCTACTGCCCGATAACAAGCCCACCGATCATGCACTTCTGCTCGGCTTGCCAAGTATCAGGAGTGAGCCCTCCGAAATCGGCGCCCCACACCACCACACCCTCACTGGCTTGAGGATCGAGATGTGCCTGCTCGCATCCGACACTGATGTCGGTGATCCTCTGGAAGGTGCCGGATTGGGACTGCAGGGCGAAAGCTTTCAGTCCGGAAAACAAACCCACCCCGTCTGTCGGCCATGATTCGGCAAGATATTCCGGCCCAGTGCCTGCGAGCAGTTTCGTCTTTTCCGTATCGGTATCGTCCAGCCAGTCGTCTCCGAACGCAATTCCCACAATTTGTGCGGAGCACGAGAAGTCTTCGATTTGCCCTGAAGCATTGAGTCCTAACATCTCGCACGTCATCGTGTTCCGTCGTGCGCCCGGCGGATAGAATACCGTCGCCACTTGCGATACATCGATCGCGACACGCCCGAGATTGATCATCGAATTCGCCGACATTGAGAATCCATGGAGGGCAAAGCCCAGGAACTTCATCCCAGCGGGCACCACATCGGGCACGACCCGCGAGTCATAGCACTGCCCCATTCCAGGATCGAATTCACAGCCTCCGTCTATTTCGACGACCGAAAAGTACTGAGGTAGCCCAAATACAACCGTGAATTCATACGCAACTTCATACTGGGAGCCCAGGGGCAAGCCCGCATAAAAGACCGCGCTCCAACGAAACTCTCCTGTCATCGAATCGTAGTCGATGATTTCCGTTTTCATCGACAACTGTTGCGTCGGCGCATGGGCCCCTTCATACGCAAACCCAGATACTAAAATCGCCCTTTCGGTCGCAGTCGAAGGCACATCCGGAATTATGACGCTCCCTTCAACCGAGCATTCATCCGCGAAGCAGAGAATGACCGAGTGGGAGTAGCTCGAAGTGACAATCCGATCGTTATTGTAGGAGTACCGTTGACTCAGGACTCCCTTTGACACGTCGGCGGCTGCAGCACCCGAAGCAAGACAAACAGCAAGCACAACAGGCGGGCCACAAGCTCTCATCGCACCCTCCTACTGAAGTCCCGGCCCTGCTCACCTTTCATGAGCTTCGACTTCCAGGATCGTACGTTCAGTGTTGACACCAGTCAACCGACCGCCTATCTCAGCCGCTCGATCACCGAGTTTTTTGGCGGTTAGGTTCCTTATTGGCGTGATAAGGAGTTGCTGAAAATCACAAGGCGTTCGTCGTCGTCCTCAGGCGCTGCGGAAGGTTGACCTGGGCCGACCGCCGCGGGCCTCGGGCCGTGTTCGACGTCTTTAGGTCGGAGTCGAACAAGTTGAGTTGGAGGCTTCCAAAGACACCTCCGTCCGGGACCGGCCGGAATACGCGTCCGCCGAGCTCGACCTGAGCATCCTCGCGCCGGTCTTCATCATGACCTACCTGGCGACCATCACCGCCTCCTCGCTGGTGCTGCTCGGGCGCGGCTGGACGCTCACGCTCATCTCGATCGCCGGGCTGGTGGTCAGCGTCTGCCTCAACCTGCTGCTCATTCCGCTCGGCCTGAAGCACCTCGGCCCGGCCGGCGGCGGCGCGGGCTGCGCGGCTTCGCTCATCCTCACCGAGGCCACAGTCACCGGGCTGATGCTCTGGACCATCCGCGGCCGCGCCTTCGACAAGCGAAGCCTGACGCTGCTCGGCAAGACGGCCGGGGTCTGCGCGGTCGTGGTCGTCGTAGACCAGGCCCTCGGCAGGCTCGGCGCGGTGCGGGTCGCCATCGACGCGGCGGTCTACTTCGGACTGGCGGTCGCCGTCGGCGCGCTCCGGGTCGGCGAGATGTATCGGTTCGCGCGTAACGCCTTTCGCCAGCGCGCCGGTGCTCCAGCCTGAGGCACGGCGGGCCACACCGCGAAGCGCCCGGGCGAGGTAGGGGCGCATGGCAATGCGCCCATGCCCGCAGGCCTCGACACAGCGCAGTGCGCAGCGCCGACTCGATTCGCGGAATTCGCTTGAGAGGTTCAAATCCGGCCCGCGACATTTGAAGAGAGCGAGCAATTGACGAGCGACTTCGCGCAGGCGGCCGCCGCCCTCAGCAGAAGCCGCCGCCACCTCTCGCACAAAAGTGCGACAGACACATGGTCACCACGGCGCGGCGTACTCGCTTGGTGGTTGTCTTCGTCTGTTCGATCGCGGCGGCAAAGAGCCGGCTGACCAGGCGCGTCCCATTCTTCGCCTCTCGGCGACCGCCGGCTCACCGCTCTATTCCTCGCCAGGCCGCTGCCCGAGGATGACCTCGACCTGGTGAGTCGCGCCGTCCCGCACGTACGCGATCGAGACTCGACGGCCGGGCGGCAGCCTTGCCACGTGCTGCGTGAGCGCGGAGGCGTCAACGATAGCTTTGCCATCGACGCCGACCACCACGTCGCCGGCGCGCAGGCCTGCCTTTGCAGCCGGGCCCTTACGCCTGACCGACTCGATGAACGCGCCCTGCTCGACCGCACCCGCGAACCCGTCAAGCTCGTCAAAGGAGAGATCGCGCAGCGAGATGCCGAGAAAACCGCGGACCACCCGGCCGGTGTCGCGAAGCTGCGGCAGGAGCGAACGGATGAGATCGCTGGGGACGGCAAAGCCGATTCCGTCGGCCTGGTCGACGATGGCGGTGTTGATGCCGACCACCTTGCCGTCCAGATCGAAGAGAGGTCCCCCGGAGTTGCCGGGATTGATCGCCGCGTCGGTCTGCAGATAGCTGTCGAAGGCGCTCTCGCCGAGCGCGCGCGCCTTGGCCGAGATGATCCCGGAGGTCACGGTCATCTCGAGACCGAAGGGGTTGCCGATGGCGACCACGAAGTCGCCGACCCTGAGATTGCGCGAGCTGCCGAGCCGAGCGTAGGGCAAGTCCTTCGCCGCGCCCCTCAGGCGCAGCAGGGCGATGTCGGTCTCCGCGTCGCCGCCTACCACGTCGGCCTCGTAGTCGCGCCCGTCGGCGGTCGTCACGACGAGGAGGTCGGCGCCCTCGATGACGTGGTTGTTCGTCAGGACTAGACCCTCGGGAGCGATGATCACCCCAGAGCCGAGGCCTGTCTCGATATCGGCGAACACGCCGAATGGGCCCTCGCCGAAGAGGCCATTGAAGAACCGGCGTACTTTGCCGACCCGCTCCCGGGTCGTCACACGCACAACCGTAGGGCGAACCGCCTCGACGAGCGGCGCGAGCGTCGCTCGAGGATCAGTGGCTGCCGCCGTTTGGGCACGCCGCGGCGAGGCGACCGCGACCGGGACGGGCTGAGAGCACAGGCGCTCGTCGGGCAGAAAGCTCAGCGCCAATGCCACGAGAACCCAACCCTGCGCCATGAGCCCCCCTCTGCTCAGTCTGTGCAGCGCCTGCACTCGATACAACGGCGGCCGGCGGCGTACGCCTGTCGTGTGGGACGACCCTGCGCCGGGCCGCAAGGCCGAGCGCAAAGCGACGGCCAAGCTCCCTGTGCGACCAAGGTTACGGCGTCGACACCGGCTGCCGGCAGAAGGCGCGCGGCTACTTCGGCTTGGAACCAGTCGGTTTACTGCCGCCCTCCTTGCCGACCGCCAGGGTCGTCACCGGTGGCTCCGGCGGCTCGGCTCCGGCCTCCTCGCCGAGCGCCATGGTCGTGTGTCTGCGAGACGGCATCGACTTGCCGCCGCTCTCGCCTTCGGCGCCGCCCGTCGCCGCTTTCGATGGCGGGCGCGCGCGGCATGACGTACTTGATCAATTCCGGCGTCTTCTTCATCTCTTCGCCTCTCTCCTTTCGAAAGGTTGGCGCTTCGGGGAGCGGTGGCAGACTTCACCTCCGCGCTTCACTTCGATCCTTCCAGCACCCGGGGTCCCGCTGATGAGAATCGGCATCTTCGGTTCATGCACCGACCCTCAATGCAGAGCGGTCGCCCGCGAGCTCGAGGCGCTCGGCGCCGAGGTGCTCGTCGTCGAATCGGACGCGCTCGAACGGGGCCAGCCCCTCTCCATGGACGACTCCGGGATCGTCTACCGCGACGACCGGCTCGAGGACGTGCGCGGTTGGCACCTGCGCTTCATCCCCGCCCCCTATGCGCCGTACATCGAGAAGGACGGCGAGCTCGTGCTGTTCTCGGACTGGTTCGAGCGCTACATGCACGCCCGGGAGCGCGCCTCGTTCTTTGTCTCCTGACTGCTGCAGCTCGTCCACGACGGCGCCGTCCTCGTCAATCCGCCGCAAGCCGCGAGCGTCCTCCAATACAAGCCGTTTCAGCTCCACGCCCTTCGCCGGATCGGGGCGCCTGTGCCGCGAACGCTCATCTCCAACGACCCGGCACGAATCCGCGCGTTTCGCGAGGAGCTCGGCGAGGTCGTCTTCAAGCCGGTCATGGGCGGGGCGATGACCGCGTTGCTCAACGACGAGGCGCTCTCGCGGATCGAATCGGTCGCCGCCTCGCCGGTCATCTTCCAGGAACGCATCATCGGCGAGGACCTGAGGGTGATGCTGGTCGGCGATGAGCTCGTCTCGGCGGTCGCCATCGAGACCGGTCACGCTTGCCTCGACTTCCGCGACGACCCCGTCTACAGCGGCGGCCAGGCCCGCTACCGCGAGGTCGAGCTCCCGCCCGAGATCGCCGACCACTGCCGGGCCGCCGCCCGCGCCTGCGGACTCGCGTTTGCGGGCATCGACCTGAAGCGCGATGGCCCGCGGCATCTGTTCCTCGAGCTCAACAGCTCGCCCATCTACCTCGACGTCGAGGCGAAGCTCGGTCATCGCATCAGCAGGACCATCGCCGAGCACATCGTCGCCCGGGTACGGGCGCTGCCGGGCCGCGCGAGCTGAACCGAGCACCTCTCCCCGCTCCCCGCGCGAGGCCGGCCGGCCTCGAGAGGTGTCGGGACATCTCCTTGAGCTCGGCCCGTCCCCCGTTTGCCCCGAGCCCCTGCGAGGGCGAAGTCGGGCCCTTCGACTCCGCCCCCGCCGCTCGCGTCGAGAGCCACGCTCAAGGGCGAGCCGAACCGGATGGTGTCGAAGAAAGACTCCTCGATGGATCTTCAGGCCTCTCGGCCCCGCCCTTTACCCAGCGCTGCCGTCCCGCTAACTTGGCCTGCCGCCATTCTGTCCAGAAGGCTCCTCGGGGTGTGGTCGATCGGTTGCGCTCCGGGGTCTCACTCGAAGAAGAAGAGGGCTGCTCCCTCGGCCGAACGATGAGCCTCGACTCGCGCATCCTGCTCGCGGTGAACCAGGGGTGGGCGCACCCGTGGCTCGACGCTCTCTTCAGGCAGCTCTCGGCGACCTGGGGCTTCTCCTTCCCTTTCCTCGCGCTGCTGGTCGCGCTGCTGCTGCGGCGCTTCGGGCGCGACGGGCTGTGGCTCTCGATGGCGCTGGCGGCGGTGGTCCTCTGCGGCGATGCGGTCGGCAACCTCCTGAAGCACCTGCTGACCATGCCGCGGCCTTGCCTCGAGCTCGCCGCGCAGATCCGTCCGCCGGGGCCCTGCGGCGGCGGCAACCTGGGGATGCCCTCGAACCACGCGCTCAATTTCTTTGCGGCCTCGGCCTTCCTCGCGCCGTGGCTGCGTGGTCGCTGGAGCCGCTGGGCGCTGTTCCTGCTCGCTGCGGCCGTGGGCCTCTCGCGGGTCTACCTGGGACGGCACTATCCGAGCCAGGTGCTCGTCGGCGCCTCGCTCGGCCTCATCGTCGGCTTTGCCGGAGCCTGGATGACCGCGCGAACCGCCCTTGGCCGCAGGCTCCGCGAACAGCGGTTTTCGGCCGAGCCGCAGGGCGCCAACGCGATGGACAGCCAAGAGCCTGCCCACTAGTCTGCGTCCACCCACCACAACCAGAGGATAGGTGACGCGATGCACAAGATCGTTCTGCTGCGGCATGGCGAGAGCCAGTGGAACAAGGAGAACCGATTCACGGGCTGGACCGATGTCGAGCTTTCGGAGAAGGGCGTCGAAGAGGCGCACGAGGGCGGCCGCTGGCTGAAGAAGGAAGGCTTCACGTTCGACGTGGCCTACACCTCGGTGCTCAAGCGCGCCATCCACACGCTCTGGATTACGCTCGACGAGCTGGATCTCGCGTGGATTCCCGTGCACCGCACCTGGCGCCTCAACGAGCGCCACTACGGCGCGCTGCAGGGCTTGAACAAAGCGGAGACCGCCGCGAAGTACGGCGATGAGCAGGTGAAGATCTGGCGGCGCAGCTACGACGTGCCCCCGCCGGCGCTCGAGAAGAACGACGCGCGCTACCCCGGCAATGAGCCTCGCTACGGGCAGCTCGACGCGCAGGCGATGCCGCTCACCGAGTGCCTCAAGGACACGGTCGTCCGCTTCCTTCCGTACTGGGTCGACACCATCGCCCCGCAGGTGAAGGCGGGAAAGAAGGTGCTCATCGCCGCCCACGGCAATAGCCTGCGAGCGCTGGTGAAGTACCTCGACAACGTCTCGGACGAAGAGATCGTCAACTTGAACATCCCGACGGGCGTTCCGCTGGTCTACGAGCTCGACGAGCACCTGCGGCCCATCCGGCACTACTACCTGGGCGATCCCGAGGCCATCAAGAAGGCCCAAGAGGCCGTGGCCGCCCAGGGCAAGGCGAAGCCGGCGTAGGCGAATCGGCGATTGGTTGCACGGACGGGGCGGCTTCGGCCGCCCCGTTCTCGTTGGTGTGCCCAGCATGGGCGTGACTTGGAGGTGCAAGTCCTCTGGGGAACCTGG